>TARA_R110002096_G_scaffold42143_4_pt1 | contig 141849 bp, 123 predicted proteins | sample TARA_R110002096 | Tara Oceans TARA_R110002096 (sample SAMEA4397295) | marine metagenome | biome: Polar Biome; feature: [DCM] deep chlorophyll maximum layer (ENVO:01000326); material: water (ENVO:00002006), including particulate matter (ENVO:01000060) such as... | depth 35 m
GGGAATGAAGGCGGCGAGTGCGGAGAGTTTTCCAACGTCGGAACCAAGAGTGCTTTCGGCGACAAAGACCAGATAGTTCTCGATGGCGCCGTCCTCGTCGAAGGCGTGATCTCCAAGAACATCTCGCTCAAACTCGGAAACCGATATGAAGCGAGTAATCAGCATGCCCAAGCCAATGAGCCGAACCTTGCGGGCCTCGGCTGTTGCGGCATCGCCACCGGCATTTAGCAAGCTAAGCGCGCCGTCTAGCAGTTTTTTTCGATGTGCCGGCACGTTCTTTGCGACAAGTTCTGGTTCTTCGAATACAAAGGCACGCAGAAGGAACCGACTGCGGCTGGTGTTTGCGCGCAGGGCTCGAAAGCCATGGCGCACAGCGCGCGCGACGCGCGACTCTTCGGGAAGGGTCACCAAAACTCGCGCGATCTCGGCACCGACCTCAAGCAGTTGCGCAAAGGCGGCCGCGATGCACTCTGCGTAGAGAGCCTCTTTCGTGCCGAAGTAGTGGTGCACGGTGGCGAACGAGACTCCAACATCCTCGGCAATTCGACGCGTTGTTGCGCGGCGAAACCCATCGCGGCCAAAGTGCTCGATCGCGACCCGGAGCAAATCGGCGCGGGTTTCTGCAGCATTAGCGTTGATCGGCCGTCCCATCAATTACTTATCTACTGAAAAGTAAGTTATGTCAAGGGCTTGATTTCATCCAGGTTTAGGCTACAAGTACTCGCATGAATGTCCTTCTCATCGGAGCCGGTGCCGTCGGCCAAGCCTATGGCCGGCACTTCCACAATGGTGGCGCAAACGTCACCTTCTATGTGCGCCCGCACTACGCCGAAGAAACTCGCAAGGGCTTTGCCATGTACCCGCTCAACGAGCGCAAGGCCTCGAAGGGTCCGGTTCGCTTTGACGACTTCAAGGTCATTACGAGTTTTTCTGATGCTGCCGATACCAAGTGGGACTTCGTTGTCTTGTGCATGTCATCCACTGCACTTCGAAAAGGAACCTGGCTTGACGAACTTGTTGCCGTCATCGGCGATGCAACGATGGTCTCGCTATGCCCTGGCCTAAAGGACAATGCCTTCGTTCTGGAGCGAGTTCCCAAGGAACGCGCAGTCTTTGGCCTGATTGGTTTAACGAGTTATCCGGGACCACTCGAAGGAGAATCTCTACCAAGCCCTGGCATGGTCTACTGGATTCCTCCAGGCGCAAAGATGGCATTCAGCGGCCCAGACGATCGCACGCAAGCAGTTGTTACGCTTCTTACTGCAGGGGGCTTGTCAAGCAAGCAAGTTAAAGACACGGCAGTGACAGCGGCCTTCGCCAGCCCGATTCTGCAGATGGTTATTGTTGGGCTCGAGTTGGTTGGTTGGAAGTTTGTAGCGCTGCGCAAAAACAAGCCAATAATGAGGCAGTCCTACACGGCCATGCGCGAAGCGTTCTCAATTGCAGCGAAGCGCCTAGATACAAAGACACCGTTCGCACTTCGGCTTATTCGACCGTGGAATCTTCGCTTTGCGCTTTGGTTCATTCCCCATGTAGTGCCCTTTGATATGGAACGCTTCTTTGAAAAACACTTCACGAAAGTTGGCGATCAAACCGAGGATACCTTGGCGACACTTGGAGAGTTCGCAGCAGTGGAGAAGATGCCTCATGTGGCGATCGTATCGCTGCACGAGCAACTTGGAGCACTTCGAGCTTCGAGTAAAAGCGCGGCGTAACACAGCTTGGGGAAACTATTCAGGACGCCGTGAGTCTCACACCTAGCACTTCGGGCACGGTGAACTACAATGGGACGTATGGAAGACGAGAATACGGAGCCGTCCAACCCGTTTGAGATGCCACTTTTTCCGCTCAATACTGTGCTCTACCCTGGCATGATCTTACCTTTGCACATTTTTGAAGAGCGCTACCGAACGATGATTGGCTCGTGCATCGAAACACAGCAGCCCTTCGGTATTATTCTTATAAAAGAAGGCAGCGAAGTGGGTGCCCCGGCAACGCCCGAGCGCATCGGTACAACGACGCGAATTCTAGAGAGCCAGACACTTTCCGAGGGTCGGCTAAACATCCTCACTCGTGGCGACAAGCGTTTCGAACTTCTCGACATTGTGCAAAAAGAACCGCATCTCGTCGGCCGAGTGCAACTACTTGCCGAGGACGATGGCGGCACAACTCCGACCCAAGTGAACGAGGCCCAAGGAGAGTTCGAGGTCTATCTCCGCGACATGGCCCGGCTCGCAGGAGAAACATCGAACGATGTCATGGCAACCCAAGAGCCTGTCGAGCTCTCGTATTCCATCGCCTCCAAACTTTGCAGCAGCGTCAAATTGCCGCCCGATGTGCGACAGCACTGGCTCGAACTCGAGAGCGCCAATACGCGTCTCGATAGCATCACGATGGTTCTGCGCGGCCTAAATGAGGCATTGGCGCAAGAGATCAAGCGACGCGCATCCGACGTGGGACTAAACTAGTCCCGCACATTCACAATTGGTTGTGAGGTCCTGGTCATCAGCGTCGACAGCGTTGTGACCCTTCGTGCAAGAATACGGCTCTTATGTACAAGTCGTTGCAAGACAGCCAGGGCCATGTCGATACGTCCGCAAATTTTGCTAGCAGGGCGAGTCTCGGCGCCGCCACATTCGCTTGCCTCGTTGCGCTCGCTAGCTGCGGTTCGGGCGATGACGACGGCTCCAATCAATCAGGCGCTATCGATAGTGGCAACCTCCCAGTGGTAGATGGAGGCATGGCGACCGGGCGCTGCAAGGATGAAAATGCCAAGAAGATTTTCGTGGTTACCACTGACCTGAGTGACAAGCCCTACGAGAGCCATCTCTTTCGCTTTGACCCAACCGACGTTTCGTACACGCACATTGGTGAACTCGATTGCCCAGGCGTACTGCTGCGAACCATGGCAGTGGATCGAGATGGCGATGGCTGGGGAAGTATGGGCGATGGCTCACTCGTTCGCATCAACACGGAGACGGCCAACTGCACCGACAGTGGCATGGAGATCGAGCAACACTCGATTAGCCGCTACGGTATGGGCTACGCCACATTGGACGAGACAGAATCAGAAAAACTCTACATCACGGCAACCGGTAGCGACTGGTCCGGTCAGGCAAATCAGCCGTATCGAAAGCTCGCCGCAATTAACACCGAGACCCTTCTCATCGATCTCATCGGTGACCTTGAGGCTCCAGTGCCCGCGAACATGGAACTCACGGGAACCGGTGATGGCCGGCTCTTCGGGATGATTCTGGACGTTCGAAACTTATCCAACATCATTGTCTCGGTCGATGAACTCAATGCCGATACAGCGGAGACGATTTCCTCAAAGACGGTGCCCCTGGACGCGAACTCGGGCTTTGCCTTTGCCCATTGGGGCGGCGACTTTTGGCTCTTCACCGAAGCGGATGACGGCAAAGCTCGAGTTGCACAGTTCGACTTCGACACCGGGGCAATCGTGCAGACCGTTGACACCAATTTAGAGGTCGCGGGAAGCATCGTCGGAGCTGGCGTTTCGACATGCGCTCCAATTCGCATCGACTAAATCTCAGCATAAGAACAATACGTAGTCTCCCTTGTACATCTGGCACCAGCTGGCTCATAAAAAGTCCACGGAGTCACGCTGACAGGCGCTAACAGTGATGACGGAGAATCGTCAGACTGATAGATAAGATCTACACTTCGTTGCCAAAGATCGCGGGCACCAATCCAAAGACGAGCACTCGACTTCGAAAGTCGGCATTCGCACACGCCAAGCTCATCCTTTAGGCGTAGCGTGATTTGCATGAACACACGCAGCCTCCTTCTCCCTCTCCTCCTAAGTACTTCCCCTATGGTCGCTTGCGGCGGCGACACAGAGGTAATGAGCGCGGACGCTGGCCCTGATGCCTCTTCTGGAACGAGAGGCTCCGTTAGTGTGCACCTCGGGCCTAGTGGTGGCGATACCTACGTCTTTAGCTCCATGCCAAACGGCGAATTCATCTACGCGACGAGGACCGATGAGAACGGCGACGCGCTGCTACTCGCCGAAGAAACCGGCATGATCTCAATTGTTAACTTTGGCTACCAACTCACAACCTACACAGGAATTGCTCTCGACAGCGACATCAGGTGGGAGCCTCCAAGCTTTGATGTTGCAGAAGAAGTTGTGATCGCCATGCAAGCCTTCGAGGGCGCAACGAGCTACTCAGTCTTTAGCTGCGAAGATCAATATACCCTCTACCAAGAGGTAGAGCCTGTAACCCTGACATTGACCGAGTCTTGCGCCAACTCAGCAATGGTCGGCGTACTTGCGATTGCCTCCGATAACGATGGCCCCATTGCATATGGCCATGTAGAAGTTGCGACCGAAGCGGCGTTAGCGGGCCCGATCGACATCAGTTGGCAAGAGGGCTTAGAGTTACTCGACATTGACTACGAGATGCCGTCCGAATTGGAGAGGATCCAGGGAGGAGGAGTGTTCGAGTTTCCCGGCGTCAGAGTCGCCATGCCCTCTTCCCTACTTGTATTCGGTGAAGAAGCCCTGGTGAAGCCACCCGGCGACTCAGAACATCTCTGGACCGAGCTTACGCGATACGAGATGACTAGTGGCTGGCAGTCGCACGACGGAGCGCTTCCCGAACCAGAGAGCGCTTGGATGTCACCGCCCACCGCGCTAACAATCACGCACACTGCAGAGCAAAACCCTATCGTTGCGTGGGAGCCCAGCACCGATGAAATGGATGTGGTGATTGGGGAATACTACTGGGAGGCGGGCCCCAATTTTGGCGCATGGTTTTTTGTTGCCAATCCCACGGCATCTGGAATCGTCTTTCCCGAGATGCCACCGGGTGTTCCCTCACTACCAGCTCTTGGTCTTGAGCCTGAGGGCTTCCTCTACCTGTCGAACATTGACCATGATGACACGGAGAGTTTCGCGAGCGCACTATCACAGGGAAGTGCCCCACGGACGCTTACAAACGCCGACCAGGATTTTCTCGCGGAAGGCGGAACCATTCGCTCGGCAACCGTCTACGTCTCGCCCCTACCCGCCGACGCTAAGTAATATTCTGATGAGTGAACACAGGGTTCGACTTAGGGAACAACCAGCGTCATCTCGTACGAAATCACTGCAGAGTTACCCGCGTCGTCATCGGCGCGGCACTGCAAAAGGATTCGGTCGCCCGCGTAGGTTTGCATCTCTGCAACATCCTCGATTTCATCATCGGGCAACTCAACTTCCATGACATACGGAACATGGGTCCAATCGCCGCGCTCAATCGCGGTCTCGTAGGTGCGCTGCTCGGCGAGAAAACTATCGCGGTCCAAATCGAAGGCTGTGCATCGCACGCTTGGGCGCCCCGCAAAGCCTTGATAGCGCAGAGTCGGGCGAATCCAAATGCCCATCTCGGCATCGCTTTGCACTGAGATGGTGTCGCTTGTGACGAAGGCTGTGAAAGTCCCCGAGTCGGAGGTCCCCGCCTCAAGAGCCGGCTCGGCTTCGCCAACAGCAGCAGCACAGCCGCTTGCGAGCGGAGCTGCCAAAGCGGTGAGAAGCGCCAAAATGGCTTGCGAGGACATTACAGAGTCACACTCCTGCGAGGCATGTGCCAACGCCACGGCTTGGTTGTTGTAACAAGAGTTCGGTGGAGTGCCTTGAGATCACTCGAGCTGGCCCGAGCCCAAGCTCGGCGAGCTATGGCGACTCGAGTGGTGCTGGCCAATGCACAAGCCGCCCAGGACGCGCCTGTGCTGGCAGCAGGCGGCAGGCGAGCCCCGCTGCGGCATAGTGCAATTCAGCGTCACGCAAAGAGCGCTCAGCTCGCAGGCCGGCTGCGCTCAGAGAACCAGGGGCGGTACTCGAGCATCTTTGCCCGCTGGTCGGCAGGCGCTTTGCGTTTGCAGGTTGCGCGCTCTTTCGAGCCTTCGGGAGCAGCCCAACGCATCTCGGGGCAGTCGTTCGGATTGTAGGCCATCTCAAATTCGACCCGCCGCTCGACAAGGTCCTTAAGGCTAAGGTCCCAAGTGCTGCCATCCGAGCGAGTATAAGGCAACGGCCTAGACGCGAGTTCCTTCATCAGTATTTCTCTTAGCTCGGCAACCCGCTCTTTTGCGTCGGCCTCGGCAATTCCATACTGTTTTGGCGAGCGCAAAACCGCGTCGGGAAAGTCGACGACCGTGTGAATGGCAATGAGAAGACGCCAGTCGCGCGAGGGCGTTGAGAAATCTTCCCACGGGCCACTGGTCAAGAAGATTTTCTTGCCTGTTGGCATGTCGATCGGCGCAAACTTTCGCGCTTTCATAAACGCCTCGCCAACGTCGACGGACGTTGTCCTGCGGGTTACTTGCTCGCCCAAAGCATCGACGAGCGCGCGCATTTTGTCGACCGGATCCAGCGCGCGAGGGTTAATGATGGCCTCCATCTTGTCGTAGAAGTCGCTCTCGCTACCCTCGTACTGCTCTCGCGAGAACTGCGCAGTAGAATCGCGTTTTAGTTGATCGTTGGTGCGCGTTACCAAAGCCTTTTGGCCGCGGTCATAGACCCATGGGCGAAAGGCCTTAAAGCCTGCGCCGCCGCTGTGGGTCTCGGGGCGGAACAAAAACGATCCACGCCAAAAGCGCCGCCTGCCAATAGTGCCATCGGGTTGTGCATCGGCACCGATAAGGCCGCCGTAGCCGGTAGCGCCCTGATCGATCCATTTCACAACCACGAGAAGGTGGCCGTAGGGGTCTGTAAAGAGCGTGCCAGGCCGTAGGGTCTCACGGCTAAGCTCAACCGGGTAGAAGTCGCTTTCGTCATCGTCGGGACCGGTGCGGCCACTCGAAGAGTGAACGGTGCGACGAACGTGGTAGTTCACGAAGTTTCGAAAGACCGTTACCTCGTCGTCGCCAAAAAACTCACTGCGGTCCATGAGATTGCCGCCCGCGACATCGCATGTTGGAGGCCGATTATCGCGAGCGCGATGGCATTGATGCACAGCAAAGGGAAGCCGCAGCTTCCACGCAAAGTAGGCTCGCAAGGTGTACGGCAAATCCGCGCAGTCGGGAACAAAGCGCAGCACGCTCTCTTCGCTCTTGCTGAAATGGTCAAAGAGAATGTTGCGCTCGGAATCTTGCAGCAGCGTGTGCAAATCAGTCCAGGTGCGATCGTCGCCTTCCGGGTAGTCAAAGAGCCTCTCGGTAAAGACCGCAAAGAGATCTTCGTAGACAGGATTCCACGCGCGCCGGGTTTTCCAAATGGGATTGTTTGAGACAAGCGCCGCGGCAAGTGCCTCTGGGCTGTCTTCGTCGGGCGTCTCGATCGTTGCATCCGGTGCCTCGCGCGCAGCCTTTCTCGCTGCACGGGCTTTCTGCTTATTGATCTTCGAAATTTGCTTCCAATTGGGTCGCGACTTTCGGCGCTTAACTTTGAAGGTGGTGCAGGCCTGTTGCGAAGTGCCATCACCAAGCACCGCCATCCATGTGCCCTCTTTCTCAGGCCTGATGGCGCCGATGTAGCCGCTTGGTGGGCCATTGGTCTCGGTGAGCACCGACTCTTGCCGATTTCCCTTTGGATCGTAGAATGTAATGCCCGTAGGGCCACTTGCCTTGCGACTAGTGGCAACAACGCGCACGCCCTCCCCGCGCTCTGGCGAACTTGGAGAGACAAAGAGCCGCCCATCGGGAAGTTTGCGGCATGCAGCCGACGAAGGCATCGCAACCGGTGCTGCAGGCCGAAGCGTGGCAATTCCGCGAAGCATCTCGGGCGGCGCCTTGCCCAAAACACTAACGCGATTTATGCGCTCGATAAGTGCAGTCTTGCGCGTACCTCGGCCAAGTTCGAGTCCGCCGACCTGCACCTTGCCAACAACCATCGAGGTCTCTTGGCCACTCTCGCACGTATCTAAGTAGTACGAGAGCGCGTGCACAGCCATGGGAACCCCCGCAGCATCTTTGCCGAGGTACAGCATGATGTGACCTGGCAAGTGCATGATGACAACGCCGGACTGGCTGGCCTGCTCGATAATCTCGAGTTTGGCCGCATCGCCCACGCCCTCCACGTCGATCGAGTAGGTGCCAGCCTTGGATTGCCAGCCGCTAAATCGCGGAAGCTTTATGCCAAACGCGCCAAAGAGGTCGAGCTGAAGCCGAGAGCAGTCGATGCCACCATCTAGACCACCAAAGCCATATGGCTCTCCAAGGTACGAGAGAGCGGTTTCAAGCACGGCGCGCCTCGTGAACGGCCGAGTGGTTGGTTTGTAGAGTTGTGTTTGTAGCTCCTGAGCTTCGATTCCCGCACGGTTGGCAACCAATACCGCCCCTGACGCTCCAGCAGCAAAGGGCACACGAGCGTGCGGGCCAAGTTGCGTACCACTAGCGGTTTTTGCTCCGTCTTGGGACACCACAGCAAACGGACCTCGTGCATAGCGCTGGGCTTGCTTCTCAGAAATTTCCTTAGACACCAAAATGTCACTATTAACAAAGCCCCAGGACGTTGCGGTTCGAGCCAAGCTCATGCCGCCCGACCAAGGAGCAACAATTTGAATTAACTCTTGCGGGTGCGCCGCACTGCAGGTGTTGCGATTGATTCGAGTGCTCGTTGCATCCGCATCGTAGAAGCCAACCGTGGTTGGCGCGCAAAATAGCTGCACTTCTTCAAGCGCAACTCGAAGCGATGGAGCGAAAGCCAGCTCTTGCGGCTTGGTAAAGGCATCGCCACCAGCGTCCTTGCGATACTCCTTTGCATCGAGCTTGCCCTGCATCCAGACAAAGCGCTCATCGATCTTTGTGCGCAGCTCGGCCTCGTTTAGCGGCGCTAGCAAATCGACTTGCGAGAAAAACCCCGGCCGTGAAACTCCGTACGATTTGTTGAGAGTGGCAATGTCGTCGCGGCTTAGAAGCACTTCATCTGCATCAACGCCACGTTCCGAAGCGAGGTTGGTCCAGTAGCTCGCTGTTCGATGCGCGTCAGAGACACCCGGCAAAAGAGCTGGCGCGGGCTGCTCAAGCGGACAACTTGCCGATCTCGAACCCGCAGCGGCGTTTTCCTCGGCAGAGGCGCCCGCTTGGTTTGACGCAGGCTTCCCCTTGCTTCCGCACCCTGCACTAAGTGCGATTACGACAATCGTTACGGCAGTAGCTCTCACAGAGAGCAATCATGACAGATGCTCAAGATCATGCCGAATCGCGGAGCCTCGCTTTGTGATCCAACTAGGAACACACTGGAAAATTACGGGTGAGGAAGAATCACCACGTGAGAACGATTCTCCTTGAAATGTGCAATGCAATCCCACTAAATGAGCGCCTTGTTTCCGAAGTCGCATATCTCTCGAGAACTGCCTCGTGGTGATATGCAGTTTCTTGATCTGCAGTTTCTTGATCTGCAGTTTCTTTCGACGCAATTTCTTTCGACGCAATTTCGCAAGACGCACCTTTGGAGTACGAGAGACAATTTTGGTTTTGGGGGGGGCGGTTGGACATTCTTCGTCTGACTTAACCCAAGGGGACACTTGGGCAGCGGGTTCTGGGGGGAACACGCTCAAGTGTCGGAGATAACGAGGCGGCCTGCGGCTACTAGCCTGCGGACTTTAACGACCGCGGCCGCCTCGCTCTCCATCCCGCCAGACTACTAGTTGCCCGAGGTCGCGAGCGCTACCCTAGTGCGCATGACGACACTGCCTATTTCCTTTGCCGATCTCGATGCGGCGCGAGCGCGGCTTTCGCCTTTTGTCACGCCAACTCCGGCACGCAACTACGGCGTACTCGATGCCGAGGTTGGCTGCGACATCGAACTTTGGGTGAAGCACGAGAACCATCAGCCAACAGGGTCGTTCAAAATTCGCAATGGTCTCTCTGCCGCCACCGCTCTCGATAGCGAAGCTCGTAGTCGCGGAATGATCGCAGCGAGCCGAGGTAATCACGGGCAAGGCGTTGCATACGCCGGCCAGCTCTTGGGAATTGGAGCGACGATTTGTGTTCCAGAGGGCAATAGCCCAGCAAAGAATCAAGCGATGCGCAGTTTGGGCGCAACGCTCGTCGAAGAGGGCAAAGACTACGACGAATCTCTCGCTGTTGCCCACGCACTCGCCGAAGCGCGCGGGCTCACGATGGTGCACTCGACAAATGATCGAATGGTGATCGCAGGAGCTTCTACCATTACCGCCGAATTTCTTGAGCAAGTCCCCACTCTAGAGGCTCTGGTTGTTGCGGTTGGTGGTGGTTCTCAAGCGGTTGGAGCAATTACCGCCGCAAGACAGAAAAACCCTGAGATTGAGGTTTATGGAGTTCAGGCCGCGGCAGCTTCTGCAATTCACGATAGCTATCACGCAGGCGAGAAGCTCCGTAAAGACAGCGCCAATACCTTCGCTGACGGGCTGGCGACACGAACCTGTTACGAGATGACGTTTCCCGCACTGTGCGACGGCTTGCGCGATTTCGTCACCGTCACGGAGGCTCAAATTGCAGCGGCAGTTCGCCTCTACATCAATAGCGGCTGTGGGCTCGCCGAAGGCGCCGGCGCTGCGGGGCTTGCTGGGCTTTTGACGCTTGCACCGAGGTTGGCGGGCAAGCGAGTCGGTGTCATCATGTCGGGTGGCAACATCGACGCCGACATCTTGCGCTCGGTGCTTAACCCAGACTTCGAATAACTCGTATCCCGCGACGATTCTTAGGCTTTGCTGAAGGTGCCGTTTTCGCGGTCCTTCGTCACACCTGGAAACGCCAGCACTTGGTTGTGCATCGCGACATACACGCCAGGATCGACCAATTGCACCGCACAGAGTGCTTCGGTCAAATTCTGAATTGCATCGGTATTTCGCAGCGCATAGGGCCGCATGGCCCCTGTTAGAATCACCGGGTTTAGGATGGGCTCTCCAACAAGCAGCATCTTTTCGCCGGTTGCCGCTAGACGATCGGTGCCGTGCACGACAATCACGCCATCGTGGGTTTGCGTGGCCCGACAAGCGGTGGCAGCAATCAGCGCGTGGTCGTCGTCGCTCATCTCAAGACTATCTTTGTTCATGAGCTGAAGGCGCTCGACCGAAACACCTCGCAAGTCGAGCCTTGCCAACATGATGTCGAGAATCGAAACTTCGTTGTGAAGAACGCCAGAAAGTTCGTCGTAGGTTTTCTCAATCGTTCCGCCGGTTGAGATAAGCGCAATTCGTTTCATCGCCCAGCCTGGCGGCGGATTGAATCAATGTACGACTGGGGAAAGCGGTTCGCCTGCATGCCGCGCAGATAGTGCTCAAGATAGAAGTCTCTAGGCAAGAGTTCGTCCGTGTCTTTGGGAGCCATGTACGTATAGGCTAGCCAATCTTGCTTTGTGACCGGCGACGTGACCGACACTTGGAGCATGTCGTAGCCACCTTCGTATGGATCCAACAGTTCGGCCTGCTCTTGAGTTAGGCGGTACAAGACGCCCCGAACACGGTCGCCATCGTGCGGTTCGATGTTGCCTTTGCCCGAGCCATCACGACCTCGATGACTAAAGCTGTGACTGTATCCATCGAGGATGGCGTGTCCGAGATCTTCGACAACTGTACCGACCCGCTCTTCCAAACGGTCACGGTCCATGTTGGATCCGTAGGCAAAGTACAAGCGCATTCCAAAACGCTACCACGATCCCGCAGCAAACCCACGCGCTCCTACACGTGGGCGCATGTCTGGCAAGGATTGATAATGACTAAAAATTTGCCCGGCACCGCGCCAAACCCTACTAATGGATAACGGAGGAAATGATGGGTCCTAGGAGTTTGTTAGATAGCTCTTGGCCATACCTACTCATCATGGCTCTCGGTATCGTTTTAGTGAGTGGCGCGGTGGGTCCCTTCTAGGTACCTTAATGAGGATGCGATCAAATCGCTTTGCGCCGTGGTTATTGTTGGGTTGTCTTCTACTTGTCGCAAGTTGCGGCAGCGAGAAGGCTGCGCCCGCAAGCGGTCCCGTGGGTCATGTGGTTGTGGTCAAAGGTGAGGTACGTGCCCAACGGGCCGACAACGAAGCGCGTTTGGTGCAGGTTGACGATACGGTCTTCGCCGACGATACGATTGTCACTGGCGACGCAGCCAGTGTGCAGATTCTTATCAAGCACAATGGCGCGCTTTGGGAGCTTGGCCAAAACACAAGTCGTCGCATCGACAAGGGCGTCGCCTTTCGGGCAACGACCAAAGGTGCAGCACCTCTAGATCGCAAAGAGGCAGTCGCGACCGCGGCAGCTGGCAGCAATACAACGCGCGAAGCCGGAGCTTCGGTAAGCACAATTCTGGCCGAAGAAGATGATGTCTCCGATGCACCTCTCGATGGCAGTGGTGAGAAAAATTCTGGTCTGAGAGCAGATGGCCTAGCTGAGACGAAGATGCCAAAGAGAAATCGTGGTGCGCAGGGGCGGAAAAGCAACAATGCTCCGCCGCCATCGCCTGCGCCATCGCCTGCAAAGCCCGCCTTATTTGTAGCTCCGCCATCACCTGCCGCTCCTTCAGAGAAATCCACGAGTGGCCGATCTTCGCGCCGTGACAGTCGCGAAACGGAGATCGCGGAAACGGAGATAGTGGAAGCACCTTCGGAGATGGACTTCGACGATACAGACGAGGCTCCATCTTCCGCATCAGCTATGGCCAAGAGGAAGGAGAGCCCCGGTGCCGAGCAGCGAACTTATCTGTTGGCGCTTGTTCGCCAATGCCAGACAACGCACCCAGGCAAAGGCACACTGCGCTATTCGCGCAAGGCCAATGGGCAGCTGCAAGTATCGTCAAGCGACAAGAGTCTTAAGGCGCTGGTCTCCTGCGTTGCGAAAGCCGTTCGTTCCAAGTCACCGCCAAACAAGACGGCGGTCTCTGGTAGCCTGCAGCTGCCATGAGCAAGCCTGCACTGCGCATCAAATCGCTGCGTGTTGCCCTTCCAAACGGGCGGGTCTTGCTCGATGACATCGACCTCACCTTAGGCCAAGGTGAAGTCGCGGTGCTGCTTGGCGGTAGTGGCGCAGGCAAGTCCACCCTGTCGCGAGTTCTCTTTGAGCGCGAACAACTCGAGCGCGAAGGCTTTGACGTAAAGGCTGAGCACATCGACTACGATCCCGATAGCCTTGGCTTGGTGCCGCAGCGCGGGGCACTCTTCGACCACCTAAGCGTCGGCGGAAATATCGAACTCGCCATGCGCTACCGCAAGCATGTCACCGACACCGAGCACACGGTGGAGAGCTGGCTTCTGCAAGTTGGGCTGAGCAAGAGCCTTGCAACCGCCCAAGTGGGCAAGCTCAGCGGCGGGCAAATCCAGCGCGTTGCGGTTGCGCGCGCACTTGCCAGTGAGCGGCGGCTGCTCTTGCTTGACGAGCCATCGGTTGGGCTCGACCCTCATCGGGTGCGCAGCTTGGCGCGTCTGCTTCGCAAACAAGTTCGCGAAATGGGCCTGAGCGCAATTGTGGTAACCCACGATCCGGCCTTTGCCGCAGGCGTGGCAGACAAACTCTATTTGCTCGATCCGCAGACGCGAAAGCTCAAGCACCTCTTTGCCGATGAGTGGCCGGGCCCGGTTGAGAGCGATGGCATTTCTGATGAGGTGCGCGGAACGTGGCTTTTGCGGCTGGAAGAGACCGTCGACCGCGCGATCGAGCAAGCACCCGCACCCTCCGAAGCAGCAGCGCCAGCGTCGGCAAGCATGCTTGGCGCTGGTTTGATTCGCAGGGCAAAAACCCAGCTCGCACCATTCTCGGCGGCTGGTCATGCGCTCCAAGCTCTGCCGTCCCAGGCCTTTCGGCATACCAGAGATTTTCTTAGCGTCATGGGGCGTATTCTCGTACAGGCAGCACTGCGCCCGGCCCTCTTCTACGGAATCGTTTCGGTACTTATCGGCTTTACTCTGCTCTTTGTCATCTCAAAGGTTGGTGGCGCAGGCGTTCGCACCAGCGCCCTATTGCAGCAAATCGGCGGTTCCTACGCGGTCGCCCTCGCGCCGCCGCTATCGGCTCTGCTCTTTGTTGCAGCCAGTGGTTCGGCTTCAAATGCCTGGCTTGGCTCGATGGAACTCACCAAGCAGACCGCTGCGCTCGAAGCCTTGGGAATTCGCAAGACGCACTATTTGTGGGCTCCAACTTGGCTTGGACTCGCACTTTGCTACGCGCTGGTCGCTGCGATGGTAACGGTTGGAATGCTCTTTGGCGGCTGGCTGCTGTGCCAGCAACAAGGTGTGGTCGGCGCTTGGGACCTGCTCATTGGCGATATTGTCGACCCAAGGCCCGAGCGCTCGGTCTACGTCGCAAGGGCCGCCTTTCTGCTTTGGTTCTACGCCTGGGGCATCGCAAGCAACGTCTTGGCCATGGGCAGTTCTCATAAACGCAGTTCCGACGATGTAACCCGGTCGATGACCGGCAGTGTCGTCTCAGCCACCTTGTGGGTCGTTGCCTTGGAACTCGGCAGCGTCCTGTGGATCTTTGGCGGGTGAGTAAGCGCTCTCGGGCGCGAAACGCAGGGCTTGTGGGCGTGCTGCTAACGGCAGTGAGCTTGCTTGCCTTTCCCAGTCTACTCAGATTCATGGCGCGCTCCGAGCTCGCACTCATCATCGATGCCAAAGATGTTTCCAAAGGCCCGTATATCGAGATCGAGGGAGGCACCGGTGGGCAACTCTATGTCGATGGCAAGCGCGCGCACCTCGACGAGCCGGTGGTACCCGGTCTTCATCGCATCGAATGGACGAGACGGTATCGCGGAGGGCACGTTCGCAGCGTCACGCATACCCAGCTCGTTGGCCCGCTTCAAGATCCTGCGAAACCGAGTTGCTCGCTATCGCTGCTTATTGCTCCGAGCTTTCTAGACGAAACAGCTCCCATACTAGAACAACTCCTAGTCAAGCAGCTAAAAGGCGTTAAGCAGTGGCCTATTGGCGAATTCGAAGGCGCCAGCGATGTGAGCATGCAGTGGGTAAAGTGGAACGAAGACGTTCCGTTTAAGATCCGCTTAAAGCTGGCGAAAGAGCTACCTGGCGCCAACATTGAAGGTCATCTTCGCGTTGCCTTGGCGGTCGAGTTCGAAAATGCCAACGTTTCGCTAACCCTGACAGTCGTGCCACTCATCAAAGATGCGGCGCTCACCTTTCGCGTCTTTGTAAATGCCAGCCTCGATCTAGACAACCGGCTTTTCCAATGGGTCGCCGACTTCTTCGACGGCAATGATCGCGTAAGCAATCTCATCGAACGCGAGGTCCGCCGAGAGATGCGCAATGTCTTGGACAAGCCGCCAAACATTTCTCTCGACGGAAAGACCTCGCTCGAGATCGAATTCTGTGAAGGCGAGCAACTTCACTTCCACGACGCCGGGCACGTCGCCATGCCCTTGGCACTGCGGGTCGCAGACCACTTCCCTGGCCCGCCAATGCACCCTATCCGGTTGGCGACCACATCGGCTCCAATGACAACGCCGCTCGCTATCGAGCTTGATCGCAATGCCCTTGGCGCAGTTCTGCATACCCTGTGGAACTCGGGCATGCTCGATCGAACCTTGGCCAGCACAACCGTGCGCGCCTTTAACGAACACCCGACCGTACGAGATTTTCTTAGCTTGCGAATCGACTCGGCAAAGTTCCATTTGCCGCCAACCATAGACTTTGGCGAGGACGGCGGCCTGCAATTGCGAGCAGCAAGCCGAGTGTCCTTTCGCGATGGCGAACGCAAAACCGACGCCACACTCTTCGCCGAGTTTGACATCGCCGCTGAGTTTATTCGCGACCCAACGCAAGCGTCCAAGCGAAAGGATCCAGGCATCGAACTTAAAGCGGCACAACTCACCTGCTCTGATCCTAGCGGCCGACTGCGTCCCTGTTATTCGCAGATCATTGCCCAGGTGCGTGCAAACCAATCCGAGCTTCAGAAGCAATTGGCCTCGCTGCTGCGCGACCTGCTGCTAAAGCTCTTCACCCAGCGCACCCTCAGTGCACCGGGCACGCCGGCAAGTTACCGGCTTGAGAGCACCGACTTCGACGTCGCAGGTTCCCGACTCCGGGCAAACCTTCGCGGAGTCGTCACCCGGTAACAAACGAATTTGCGACGGGCATTAGTGCCAAGCTAGCTGACGTCTGCTTTGGCGAGGTAGGCAAGCATGGTGTCGGCATCCGAGACCTCAAACGGATCGCTTCCTGCGTTATCGGTAAGCCCGGCCTCGACGAACATCTCCTCGATTTCGCCGTCATTGACAACCATCGAGTAGCGCCAACTGCGCAAGCCAAAGCCGAGGTTGCTTTTATCGACAAGCATTCCCATCTTTCGCGAGAACTCTCCATTGCCATCGGGCAAGAGGAAAACATTCTTTGCCCCTAAGTCTTGCCCCCATTTGAACATGGTGAAGGCGTCGTTCACCGCCAGGCAAATCACTTCGTCCACACCATGAGAGAGAATCTCCTTGTACTTGGCGTCGTAGCCGGGAAGGTGCGTTGAAGAACAGGTTGGTGTGAAAGCTCCCGGAAGCGCGAAGAGAACCACGCGTTTGCCAGCAAAGAGCTCTTTTGTGGAGACATCCTGCCAGCGAAAGGGATTGTCTGCGACAGATTCATCGCGAACTCGAGTCTTAAACACCGTGTCGGGTACATAACGTTTCATATCCTCACTATGTCCCCAACCTTGTCATTTGGAAAATCGACGAAGCCTATCGGGCGATAGGGATTCTCTATCTACATCTTGGTTTCAGCAATTGTGCCAAGTCATTCTGGCGGTCACACTAACGTCGTCAACTATGCTGCCCCTTTGGATAGGTTTTATAGGCACTGTCCTAGCCCTGCTCGCACTCGATCTTGGCGTGTTTAATCGCGACAGTGCGGTTCTAAGCTCTCGCGCAGCCGTGGGCTGGACACTGGCTTGGATCTCGGTAGGTGTCTCGTTTGGCGGCCTTGTGTACTTCATGTACGAGCATCATTGGTTTGGTGCCGGAACCGGAGCACACACCATGAGCGGCAGCGCCGCTGCATCGCTCTACTACACAGCGTACGTGCTTGAGAAGTCGCTAAGCATCGACAACATCTTCGTCATGTCGCTGATCTTCACCAACCTAAAGATCGCGCCAGAACATCAGCGCCGCGTCCTGTTCTGGGGAATTCTCGGAGCCTTGGCATTTCGCTCCCTGATGATTGTTGGTGGCGTTTGGCTCATCGAACACTTCACGGTCACCTTCTACATCTTTGGAGCGGTTCTCGTCTTCTCGGGTGTGAAGATGCTCTTGCCCTCCAAAGAGACCACCGAAGAAGGTTGGTTCGTTCGCGCCGCACGCAAGATTTTGCCCGTCGCTAAAGGCAACTACGGCGACCGATTTCGAGCAAGGGAGAACGGCCGTCTCATGCTCACTCAACTAAGCCTTGCTCTCATTGCGATCGAACTTACCGACGTCGTCTTTGCCTTCGACTCCGTTCCTGCAGTCCTCGCCATCACTACCGATCCATTCCTTGTCATTACTTCAAACGTCTTTGCGATCCTCGGTCTTCGCTCGCTCTACTTCGTCTTGGCAAGCATGATGGACAGGTTTCACTACTTGGGAATTGCACTGGCCTTCCTGCTCATCATGATTGGGGCAAAGCTCTTTGCTCACGATTTTGTGCATGTCTCGAACAGTGTCTCGCTTGCTGTTGTTCTTGGTATCGTCACGATTGGCGTTGCTACGTCACTCTTGCCTCGCAAGGATGCAAAGCCTTGAGCCGAATCGATGAATTGACAGAACTCTCGCTGCGGCTGGTGCAAGCTGCCAAGGATATCAAGATCCTTACCGCGCTAAGTTGGCAACAGAACGCCGCCGACGACTTTCTAACGAGCTTTCGCAACGGGGACCCACAGCTTCCGGTTGCAAGCAGGCCAGCCCACTTGCCAGAGAAAGAAGCCACACTCGCCGCAATCGAGGCGAGCTGTGATTTGCAAGATCCTTGCGGCAAGTTCATTGCAGAGACAGCGCATAGCTACGGGCTTGCAGCCAAGCTTATTCAAAACCAAGGTACGCCCGAGTTTCATCGTATTAGTACAGAACTATTCGGAGGAGCATCGGGCCAACTGGCGGGTTCAGCTCTCAATCACCGAGAGGCGGCGGCTCAGCTCTTGGATACCACCAGCGCACTCTCGGTCTCCATCGATCCCAACGAATATGCTCTCTGCATAACCGCACAGGGCGTTGCTCACGACTTGGAAACCGAGTGGCAAGACTTCTTTGACACGCCAATGAACATCGTCATCGACCCGACGCTTAGTTCGAAAGCTGCCGCGTCAGCAGATCGAGTCCGGCTGCGTGCGGGCACCTGCTTCACCAGGCAGGACGCAGCGCAACTCTCGGCTCATGAAATTGGTGTGCACAGTTTAACGGCCAGAAACGGGCGCTCACAGCCCATACTTAGCGTTCTGGGGCTTGGCTCGCCGCGCACCACCGCAACCCAAGAAGGCCTCGCAACCTTTGCCGAGCTCATCACAGGTGCCATCGACTTGGCCAGGCTGCGCAGGCTTGCGGTGCGAATTCTCGCCATCGGGCACGCCGAGGATGGAGCCGACTTCATCGAAGTGTTCAGGTTCTTACTTGATTTGGGCGAAGCCCAAGACGAGGCCGTCCACACGACCATGAGAATTTTTCGGGGCGGCGATGTGCGCGGACGCTACGTCTTCACCAAGGATGTCTCCTACCTCAAGGGCCTCTTCGCCGTGCACACCTACCTGCGAAAAGCGATTAGCGAAAACCGGCCGGAGTCGGTTCACAGGCTCTTTGTGGGCCGCCTCGCGCTTCGCGACATTGCGAGTCTCGAAGCCGCATTTGGTGAGGTCATCGAAGCGCCGCGCTTCTTGCCAACGTGGGCAACCAACATGCCGTGTCTCGCTGCATTCCTAGCCTTCTCCGCGCTCATGAACCAAATCGACTTGCGCGAAGCCGAAGTAGCCTAAGAGTAACACTTACTCTACGGTGCCTCTGGACGTGCGCCTTTAAGCCCTAAGACCAGTGGAAGAACGACTTTGTTGTAGAGGCCGACCGCCCGATTGTGAAGTTGCAAAACTTGGTGATCCTTTGAAGGCGTGAGCAGCGGCTCAAGTGCTCGCAACACAAGTTGCGCGCCCGAACGCTCGTACTCCTCGGAGTGGCCCTTCGCGTCTTCACGCACTTTGGCGTAGGCTGCTGCAAAGGCTTCGTGCAGTGCCTCTGTGGTGGGTGATTCGGGCCGAACGAGATACGCTCGAGTCCAAGTGTCGCTACTGGTGATGAGATCGCGGAGCATCGCATTAGGGCCCATGCTGTCGCGTTCGCGAATGCGCGCTGCGTCTTCCTGCAGCCACCGGGATTGCGCGAGGTTCATCGATTCGCGCCACTGCTTGCTTGTCTTTCGAGCTGCAGCACTCGACGTTCTCACCGCAGCTCGAATCTCGCGCTGAACTCGACTTGTCGATGCAGAGCTCGCCTGCTTGTCGCGAAGCGCACTATTTAGGGAAACGACGCTGTACACCAACGCTTTGGAGGCCGAGTCCAGAGGTTCGATGGCCGGCGCGCGGCTCGTGTGTGTCTCGACCACAATTTGACACTCATCGGTCAGATTGTATTCCACAGGCGTTGGTTCGCCATCATCCGAAGCGGGCAACGCACCTTGCAGGGCCGTGCTCAGGCGCGTACCGCAATCTACAAGCGCTGCGAGTTTTTCGTAGCCGGCCGCGACCATGATGGGAGCCAACCCCGAGACTTCCTTTGGCGGGCTCGCAGGAGCCGCTGGTGCACTGGCAGGGATTTCTGGCATCAAGTTATGCATGTAGACAACCTGGGCGATGTCTTGCCCAGCGTCGGGCGTGACCCGTGCACGCATTAGCAAATAGCCTTCGGCCCGAAGAGCAATGCCAAACTCTTTGCCACTGCGAAGCGACATCGTTCGGGCCTCATGTTTCACATTGTCGAGAAGTAGCGTGGTGTCCTTTGGAATTAGCTCCAACTCGACCTGTATTGGCGGCCCTTCGTCCTTTGGCAAGACGTGCCCAAGGGTGTAGTAGCGATAGCCGGCGGCAGCACCACCGACGATAGCCAGCAGCAGTACAGCCTTGGCAAATGAGCCCCAAAATCGCGAAGGCTCGTCGCGAGTCACCCACTGGGATTGCTCGCGAGTTTTGCGCGGCACGGCAAGAGGAATGTCCTCGATCTCGCGGGGCCGTTCCGGCTCGACTTCGAGTACCAGCGGCATCTCTTCTCCGGCTCCGGGAGGGGCGAACTGGCTACCTGCAGGTTGTGCCAGTGATTGCCCAACTGCAACCGGCGCTGTGCCAAGTTCTAGCTCTTGTGCTTCTTGCGCCAAGAATCGGTCAGCCAAGTTGTCGAAAGCCCCGAGTTCGACCGGGGTTGAGACCTGAGGCGCCGAGAGCTGAATGCTTCGCAGTGCATCGGCAAAGTCGACTGCGCTAGAAAATCTCTTAGACAGTTCCGAATGCATCGCCTGTTGCAGAACATCACTCAGTGACTCGGGCGCGCTGGGATTCACAGCGTTGAGAGGTTTGCATGAGCCAGCCAAAACCGAAGCCATAATTTGAATATTGCTCTCGCCTCCAAACGGTGGCTGCCCGGCAACGCATTGGTAGAGAACGCATGCCATCGACCAAAGGTCGGAGCGATGATCGATGCCCAGAACTCCGCGCGCTTGCTCGGGCGACATATAGAGTGGCGTTCCAATGACGAAGCCGACTTGCGTTGTTCGGCCATCGCCGTCATCGAGAATTTTCGAGATGCCAAAATCCAAGATCTTGATGTTCTCTTGGCCATCGCTATCAGCAGCAACGATGAAAAGATTGTCGGGTTTTAAATCTCGGTGCACGATGCCGCCGCTATGTGCGGCAGCAAGGCCTTCAAGACACTGCAGAACGATCGCAATTGCCGCATCGACGTCGAGTTTGCCAACGCGGTCGAGCCGTTCGCCCAAGCTCTCGCCGTAGAGTCGCTCCATGACGAGATACGGCATGGGATCGCCTCCGGCGTCGAAGACTTGAACAATGTTCGTATGCCCAATGGCACTGGCTGCGCGCGCTTCTTGCTCGAATCGAGAAGCAAGCACGGTATTTTCAGAGGTGTCCGACCGCAATGTCTTTAACGCAACCTTGCGGTTTAGGCGTTTATGGACGGCCTCGTAGACAACTCCCATAGCCCCGCTGCCAAGTACGTCAGTGATCTCGTACTTGCCATCTAAGACATCCCCAATAGCGATCGTTTTTGCCGGCGCCAAGAACCCTATCCTATCGCATCCGCAGGCCACAGGGGGTTGCACACTGCGCCCACTCTACTATCCTCCGATACACACAATGTGGGTGTTATTTAGCCCCACGTCTCGCAAATCGACAGGTAGGCACTATGTATTCGAAACAAACGCTCGCGGCCCTTGGCGTCGCACTCGCACTGGGGTTCGCACTTCCAAGTACAGCTTCGGCAAAAGATCCTGAGCTCCCCTTTCAAAAGTACAAGCTCGACAATGGGCTTGAAGTCATCCTTCACCAAGACAAGAGCGTTCCTCTGGTCGCGGTCAACGTCTGGTACCACGTCGGAAGCGGCGATGAGACGCCGGGCAAAAGTGGCTTTGCCCACCTCTTCGAGCACATGCTCTTTCAGGGCTCCGAGCACGTTGGCGAAGACAAGCACTTCGACACGCTTAAGAACATCGGTGCGTCTGGTGTGAACGGCACCACCAACCCTGACCGCACCAACTACTTCGAGGTTGTGCCCTCACACGAAATCGAAACCGGCCTTTGGCTTGAGTCGGATCGCATGGGCTACCTGCTTCCACTGCTCAATCAAAAGAGTCTCGACAACCAAATTGAAGTGGTTCGCAACGAGCGTCGTCAGCGTTACGACAATGTCCCATACGGCCAGACGCGCTTTGCGACCGCTGCAGCGCTCTACCCCGAGAACCACCCGTACCGCTACCTTACAATTGGCAAGCACGAAGACCTCACAAGCTCGACCCTTGCCGATGTAAAAGAGTTCTACAACAAGTGGTACGTACCCGCGAATGCGACGCTTGTCCTCGCAGGTGACTTTGAAATTCCCGAAGCAAAGCGACTCGTAGAAAAGTGGTTCGGAACATTCCCTACGACCACAAAGCCGCAATACGTTGTACCGGCATTTCCAGAGCCCAAAGCAACCCGGGTCGAAGTGCAAGACGAGTTTGCGAAGCTTCGCCGACTTGACTACGTGTGGACGACTCCTGGCATCTACAAGCCGGGCGACGCCGAGTTGGACATCGTTGCCAGTGCACTTGGCCGCACTGGCACAGGGCGCCTGTACAAGATTCTTGTGCACGAGAAGCAGCTTGCGCAGCGCATTGCCGTGTACCAAGCGAGCTCAAACTACTCGTCCACCTTCACCGTAAGCGTTACGGCAAAGAGCGGCGCCGACCTTGCCGAAATCGAGAAAATCGTTCAGGAAGAAGTCGCAAAAGTGATTAGCGGCCCGGTCACCAAAGAAGAATTCGATCGCGCGCTAGTGGGCTTTGAGTCTGGATATGTTTGGGGTCTCGAATCGCTAAATGCTCGAGCAAACCGCCTCCAAGGCTACAACCACTTCCTTGGAAATCCCGATTCCATCACAGCCGATCTCGATCGCTACCGCAACACAAACGTCGCTGCTGTGCAGCAAGTAGCAGCCAAATACCTCGTGCCCGAGCGGCGCGTCGAAATTCTCACCGTTCCCGCCGCGAAGCCCGCGAGCAAGTAGGTTCACCATGACTAGCACTGCGCTTAAAACAAGCATTCTCTCACTCGGTCTGGCTGCCCTTCTCGGCGCTTGTCCTTCTTCTTCAAGCAAATCCGGTGTTCAACCGCTTGGCAATCCAACAGACGATGGCCAAGGCGATGCAAGCGAGACGCCCGTCGCTGGACCAACGGTCTTTCCACAAGAGGCGTTTCGAGACAACAAGCCCGCTGCCACCGAGCCGCGTGACTTCAATCTACCGGGCATCACGCAATTTAAACTCGGAAACCAAATCGACGTCTTCTTGGCCGAAAGGCACGACCTTCCAACCATCTCTCTCGAGCTCAACTTCGACGGTGGCTCGGTAAGCGATCGCGCTGGCCGCGAAGGCACCGCATCGCTTTGCATGTCTATGCTTAGTGAGGGCACCAAAGACCTAGACAAACTCGCATTCGAAGAAGCCAAGGCAAACATTGCCTCGGGCATCTCAAGCTACGCCGGCAGCGAGAGCCAAGGCGTATCGATGCGAACCCTTAGCAAGAACTTTGACGCAACTTTCGGGCTCTTTACCGACACGCTTCTCGAGCCGGGCTTTCGCGCCGAAGAACTCGATCGCATGGTCGAGCGAAGCCTCGAAAGTCTTAAGCAGTCCAAGGGCTCACCTGGCTCGGTCGCATCTCGCATCAGCGGCAGCATCTTCTATGGCGAGAAGCATCCCTTTGGTTCTATCAATACAGAAAGCTCGCTGCAGAAGGTCAAGATTGGCGACTGCAAGAGCTATCACAAGAGCTACATCAAGCCAAAAGGCGCGCGCCTCTTTGTCGTTGGCGACATGACCAAGGAGCAAGTCACCGAGGCCTTCACGCCTCTTCTTGCAAAGTGGAAAGGCGCGCCAAAGAAGCTCGCCAAAGTGCCAGCTCCGAAACCGCGCAACGGGCGCGTCTTCTTTGTCGACATTCCGGATGCTGCTCAATCGAGCATTTACATTGGTCACATGGGGCCAAATCGCAAAGCCCCAAACTTCTTCGCTAACCAAATGATGGTCGGTGTTCTTGGCGGAGGGTTTTCGAGCCGCATGAACATGAACCTTCGCGAAGACAAAGGTTACAGCTACGGCGCTCGCGGAAACTTCAGCTACAACCGCCACTTCGGATCGTTCCGCGCTTCGAGTTCCGTTCGCAGTGACTCTACCCATCAGTCTCTGATGGAGTTGCTTTCAGAAATGTCGATGATGCAAAGCGGCAAGGCTCCAGCAAAGGCCGAAGAGCTTAAGCGCGAGCAAAACGGCGCCATCCTTGGTTTGCCCGCACGTTTCGCGACTGCAGGACAAGTTCTAAGCATGTACCGCAACCTCGTCTACTACGCGCTGCCAATAGACTACTACAATTCGTATGTAGCCAATTTTCAGGGCGTCACACTTGAGCAGGTGAACGAAGCTGCAACCAAGCTTCTGCATCCTGAGGACAGCGTAATTGTTGTCGTTGGTGATGGCAGTGCTGCACAGCTCGTTCGCGGCGACGATAAACAAGACAAACCACGCATGAAGGCCGATGGCGAGAGCCAGATTACACTGCTCGAATCGCTTGAAGAGCTTGCTGCCTCCGAAAACGGTGGCAAAGGCAAGCTCGTCATTCTCGACGCAGACGGCAAAATCGTTAAGTAGCAGAGCTGTACTCTTAGACAGCTTCTTAGAATTGCCCGCAGGCCTTGTGTCTGCGGGCTTTTTTGTGCGCGACGTCAATTGCACGTTCGCCAACCAAAAACCGCAGGAATCGCTGTAAGCAAGAGTTGCAATTGGCGGCGAGCAGTCGCACCCTCGTGTTGTGCGACGACTTAGCGTAATCCTACTTTCTCTGTTGGCCGTGAGCTGTGGTTCGGCCAGTAACCAACAACTCGAGACTGAGGTCGCGCGCTTGCGCATCGAAGTTGATGAGCTTAAAGCGCAACGTGGCGTATCTGAGAGATCAGCTCGCGGCGCATCGCATGATGACTCACCGAGTCAAACTGCGGGTGACGACTCACAAGATCTGAGCCGCTCGATTCGCGAGCTTCGAGAAGGCCAGAAGCGATTGGAAGACCAACTCGCCGAGCGGCCTCCTGCGCGCCCCACTCGTCCTGAGCGCCCGCGCCCCGACGCCTCGGCTACGTACGCGCTTGAAGTCATCGACGCTCCCTTTGAAGGCGCGAAGAACGCCAAGGTCACAGTGGTGAAGACCTTTGAGTTTGCCTGCCCGTTTTGCCAAAAGAGCAACGCGACCATGGAGCAGCTTCTTAAGGACTACAAAGGCGACATTAAAATCGCTTACAAGCACTTCATTGTTCATCCGCAATCGGCCACAGAGCCTGCACGCTCCGCCTGCGCCGCAGACCTGCAGGGCAAGTTTTCCAAGATGTCCAAGCTCATCTGGGACAAGGCCTACACCAAGCGCGACTTCTCAAGGAAGAACATCGAATCGCTAGCCAAGAAAGCCAACCTTCGCATGAAGCAGTTCCGAGCCGATCGCGATGGCACCTGTGTGGCTCGCGTAAAACTTGATCACGAACAGGCCAGAGCGGTTGGAGCAACCGGCACACCAGCCTTCTTCATCAATGGCCGCTTTCTCTCGGGCGCACGCCCAATCGACCAGTTTAAGACGCTTATCGACGAGGAGCTTGCCAAGGCCAATACCCGGATTAGCGCAGGAGAGGCCAACGTTGCCAACTACTACCAGCGCTTTGTCATGGACCGCGGGCTCAAAAAACTAGAAACGCCCTAAGCCATAACAGCTACTTCGCAACAAACTGCTTGGAAACTCTGCCCGTAGGCCCAAAGCCTGCGGGCTTTTTTGTAGTCTCAGCTCGTTCCATGACCAAGTCAGAAATCAAATTCGAAGTCGAAACCGATGATGAGATGATTCCAGAGCGAATTCTCTGGAACGCCACCAACAAACCCGGCGAACAAGACGAGACCAAAGCCATCAGCATTGCTGTCTGGGATCATGAAGAGCAAAACACGCTTCGAATTGACCTGTGGACCAAGGACATGCCGTTGGACGAGATGCGCGGATTCTACATCAACGCACTCGCTGGCATGGCCGAGAGCGTAAAGGACGCTACTGGCGATGAAGAGATGGCTGCAGCAATGCTGGCACTCTGCGAGCAATTCGCTGACCGTGTTCCTGTCGACGAATAAGAGTTTATCGTATGCGCTGCGATTCTCCGCTGGACGATCGTAGCGCCTGCTACAAGAGCCCGCGAAGACACTTGGCGAGTTCTTCGTCGGTGGCAAAGAGGACACCACCATGGTTCATGAATGTGGAGTCTGCACGATTAAGTTCGAGTTCGTCACCATGCATGTCGGTGGCGATCGCGCCTGCTGCCTTAACGATGCAGGCTGTCGCCGCGAAATCCCATACGCTGCCGCCGCCGGCTGCCGCCTTTGGAAGCTTGAGGTAACAGGCACGAGGTTCGCGCAAGACCTGGCAGGCATTCATCACAGCGCCCGCTCCCGAGCAAATTGCCAAAGGCCCTAGGCCAAGCTTTTGCGCGATGCCTTCGAGCTTCTCTGCAATTGCCGCGTAGTCGGTGCGGGCGAGAAAGCTCCGATCGACAAAGACCGAAAGCTTTGGCCCTTGCGCCGGCTGCTGCCACAACTCGCCGTTGCATGTGAGCCGGCCGCCAGCTCGAGCTTGGTAGAGGTCGCCAGAGGTTGGATCGTAGACAGCGCCCAGCCTGGCCTCGCCTTGGCGAGAGACCAGAGCGATGGACACCGCGTATCCACCAACACCCTCAAGGAATGGGAGTGTTCCATCGAGCGGATCGACGCACCAGAAAAACTCTGAATCGAATCGTGAGCAATCATCTTCACGTTCTTCGGTAAGCAGGCCAAGGGCAAATTGCTCCAGGGTCGGCGCAAGGATCGCAAGAATGATCTCTTCGGCTCGTCGGTCGACATCTGTAACCCACTGCGACGCTCCACGCATTCCAGACTTTTTCTCAATCTTCGTGGCACGCTGGCTAGAAATCACGTCCCCGGCAGCACGCGCAGCTCGCGCTGCGACCTCTGCCAGTTCTTCAAGCTCGTTCTCTCCAAGAGTCATAGCGCTGCGAGCACCTCGCCTGCGAGTCTGCGACTGTAGCGGTGCACCTTCCAGTGCCCAGGGCTCCAGCCCTGCAAGAAGCGATAGAAGTCGGTCCATGCCAATGGATAGAGGTCGCGCCACTCGCGCTCAAGAGTCTCTACGTCGACGTTGGGCTGTAGCACTGCAAGTGACTCTCGAAGCCTGGCAAAGTAGTAATCAAGCATCTCGGCTTCACGGATTTCACACTCGTCTTCATCAAGACAGCTGCTTAGAAAGTACGCGACATCCTTCATGCCACAGCCTCCACCAACGTACTGAAAGTCGACTGCTGCAACCTGTGTCCCGCCTTCGGCAAAGCAGAAGTTGGCGAGCTTGGCATCCCCGTGCACCAAGGTTTGAAAGGCGGCGGAATTGAGCCTGCGGTCGATCTCGGCTGCAGCGTCTTTCAAAGATCCTGCCGGAAGAACTGCGAACTCTTCTGGTCTCGTTTCGAGGTTCCAATAGGTGCCGATGTCCCAAAGGCCTTCTCGGTGCGAACCTAGAAAGGTTGCATGAAAGTGGGCAAGCCAAGCGAGGCAAGAGAAGAGCGCTACATCGCCGCATGTACTCTGCGCGGCAAAGCCCGCTTCGTTTAGATCTTCGAGAACGATCACAATGCCATCGCCGTGCGACTCCGTTGCCAGACACTGCGGCACTCGGCATTGCAAATCACAGTTCTCAGCAAAGTTCGTATACCAGTTGGTCTCAACTTCGTACGAGCGCACCTTGCGCTGATGTGAGACATCCGAGTTCCAGCCGCGCGGATGATTGCTTTGGGTTGGCCAGCGAACCGATTTGACGACTACGCTCTCGCACGCTCCGCCGACTAGCGAACAGCGATAGATACTGCCGTAACCGCTCCACAGGCTCTGCATGACCGTTGTCGATGCAATGCGCTCTGACGACGTCGCCGCTCGAACGATGGTATCGAGTGCTTGGGAGAGCCCGTTCGCCATCGGCGGAGCTACAGCTCTAACTCGGTTACCGGGCAAGGGGCATGCCCCCGATCCACGGTACTCGTTGTGGGTGGCTTCCACCCCGAGACGACGCGCATTTGCAAAATCTCTTCGGGCGATGGCCGGTAGTCCCAAACGGAAACTGTAGTCACAGCGCCAAGACAGGTGGTGTCAAAGACAAGGTGCTTGCCAAGCTCCCACTCCATCACCACATCGTGGCAGCGCTCATCTTGCACCAAAATCTCAAGAATCATGCGTTCGGTCGGTTGCCGCTGCCCCCAGCGAATCACCTCGTCTAAGGTGGCGAGCGGCCGCACTTGTTCCACAAGTTTATGCGCCTGAGCATCGGTAAGATTCGCGTGATTGGCCAACGTAGGCATGGTGGCGGAGTGTACAGATCTGCCCCGCCATACGCGAGCCTCAGCCTTTGAGCCTTGGGGCCACTCTCCTACCAGCCTTGAGCCTTGGGGCCACTCTCCTACCAGCCTTGAGCCTTGGGGCCACTCTCCTACCTCTCAGGTGCCTGTTATTATTCGGCTTTTAGCACTACTTCGCGTTTTTCGATTTGGGCGGGCTTTTCGGTGGGATTTGGGTGGTCTGTTCCGTGGGATTTGGGCCCTACGAAGAGTTCCGAGAGCTCATCGAATGCGCTTGAGATTCACGCTTCGTGGAGCCAAGGCGCGAGTTGTCATTGCCTGCGCGAGAGTTTAGCCTGCCCTCCATGTCGGCTCGTGTGCTCCTCATCTTCGCTGTCCTCCTCGCTGGAGCAAACTGCGGATCCTCATCGAAATCAGAAGTAGCGGATGCACAAGAAGTAGTGCCCGACGCCCAGCCCGAAGAGCAAGGCGCCGCATTGTACTGCGAGACCATCGCGCCTTTCTTCTGCGACTTCTATCTGCGATGCGGCCGCATGGATGTAGAAACTACAACCGCATGCGAGAGCAATTTCTTGGAGAGCTGCAACTCGAAGTACGAGGGCGCCTACATCGAACTTGAGGAGTTGGGATTTTTGCAGTTAAGCGACACGGGCGTTGCAGCGTGCGAGGCGCACCTCACGACGGTTTCGTGTGAAGAGCAGATTTTTGAACTCAGCGGCCCCTGCGCCAACATCTGGTCAGGAAACCAGGGAATAGGTGATTCCTGCGGTCTAGATGCAGAGTTTTTCTCATGCGACGAATCAAGCGAGTGTGTTTTGTCGCTCGATTTCTGCGGAACGTGCAAAGAGCTTGTGGCTGAGGGCGGAGCGTGCACCCCAGGCGAGCAAACGTGTGGAGCCCAAGGCTTTTGCGAAGAGGGAACCTGTATTGCCCGCAAAGTAAATGGCGCCGCATGTGGCAAAGAGGATCGCTGCGTCGCAGGCTCGTCTTGCACCGACGGCGTCTGCACAGGTCATGGTTTTGTTTCCGCTGGAGACGCGTGCGACCGGGCCAACCGCTGTCCCTACTTAACCGAGTGCATCTCTGGCATTTGCGAGCCCGCCGTACTGCAGGGTGAATCCTGTACCGCGCAAATCACCTGCGCCACCGGGTATTGCCTAAACGGCACCTGTGCGGCTCCTCAGCCAAATGGCAGCAGTTGCACAAGTGCTAGCCAGTGTCGCTCTCTGCTGTGCGGCGACAACCAATGCCAAGCGCGACCAAGCGCTTGCATGCAGCCTTAGCCTCTACAGACGCTCACCAAAGCCTACTTCGAGTAGGCCGAAACCAGCCCCTGAAGATACTCGCGCTTATCGTTCATAAAGTCGATGAGGCGGTCGTTTAAGCCAATCATCTCGCCCTCCGCATCGAGACGGATGTTTGGAACATCGGGGTTTGAAAGCTTGTCGCGAAGATAGATTGCCTGGTGGATGTGACGAATGATCGCCGGTGGCTCATCTTCTGATTCTTCAAACACCTGCCCAACTTCTCTGGGCAAGTTCATGCCCTCGGCGACGGCTCCATTGAGCTTGCTGGCGTGGCTATCCATTAGCATGACGAGAGCTTTGCTATTGGGCATCTCGATGGTGCCTTGGTCGTTAAGCAAAGCAATGGTGTACAAAAGAAAGGTGCCACCGATATTGTGAAAAAGCCCAACCGAGTACACGAGGCTCGGATCTTTGTGCCCCTCGAATGCAGCGAGTTCCTGAGAAATTACCCCAACCACGTAGGCCGTTCGAAGCGACTCGGAAATGCGTTTTCTTAGAAGCTTGTTTTTTCCAACGATGTATTCTTTAGCCGCGAGAGCCTGAAGTAGTGGCAACGTCTTGTTGAGCCCAAGCCGAGACAAGGCCTGCATGATGTCTTTGGCCTTTCCCCCGCTTCGCGAGTAGAAGGCGCTGTTCGCAACGCTCAAGAGCTTGCTTGAGAGGCTCTGGTGCCGATTGACAAGCTCACCAACATCCTTGAACTCGAGGTCCTTGCGGCTCGTGAGGTCCCGAACTTCTTGCAGCACCTCTGGCATCATTGGCCCGGGTAGCTTGCCGTTGGCAACGCGCTTGAGGACATCGTTAAGCGCCGAAAGCGCAACTTCGATCTTGTCGAGACTCTTATTCTCGATCTCAATCTTTGACGACTCCTGCGAAGACTTCCGCGCTTCTCTAAACTCCTCGGGCACCTCGTTGTTGGCCTTCTCGTGTGCGGATAGGATTGCACTCACCAACGCCGCAACATCACCGTCACTAATAACGGCGACAACCGTGGGGGGAAAATCTGCTTCAGTAACAAGTGCCAGCGTTGACGCGTCGTCAACCACAATCACCATCGGTACGTGCTTGAGGCGTTCGATTTTTGTCAGCCCACTAACCAGCCCGACACCCGACTCCTGGCCAAGCCGATGTGCCACCACCAACGATGAGGGGATGCCCGTGCGCGTGAGGTAGTAGAGCGCGTCGTCCACACCCACAGCCTCATGAGCATTGAACTGTCTATTTCGGAGGAACCGAATCAGGCGACCGCGAACCGGCGCACTTGGGTGAACAACCAGTACGACGTCACCACTCATAAGAAGCCTCTGCCAACACACAATGGCTCTTCTCTCCGGTTAGCATGGCTCTAATCTTACACCTAAAAGCATGCGGTGCGCGATGGCACCACGTGAGGTGTACTGACAGAGTTTTTCTAATTTTCCGTGATGATCCAAGAAAACGACGTGTTCTGCATGGAATGCTCATCTCTCTGGACTACACCTAACGGCCAAGCCACGGTAGATTTAGGCTGTGTCTGAGAAGGAATGGGCTAGCTATGGGTTTCCGCCGCTGCGCCTCACAATCAGCGACTTGCAAGCTCTCCTCGAGCTCGCTGGACCAAACGCCACGCTCAGTGTTGATGGTGCGACCGCCGTCGAGGCAGCTTCGCTTGTGCCCTCCAACCGAAGCTGGGTTGCGCAAGCCGTGATCAAAACCCCGGAACTAAAACTCGATCTCGGCGACGATCACGCCAGTCTTGCCTTCGATAATCACACGGCGATTCTCGCTGACGACATCGCTACAACGCTGTCTCCCAAACCGCGTTCAGGGCTCTCGATGCTGGTGCCAATCGCGGTTGGCGCGGCAGTCTTTGCTCCGCTCTTGCTCTTCGGAATTCGCACCGACATCGCCTCGCTGGTAGCGATGGCAATTATGCTGGTTGGTATCGTGCTCACCTCAAAACTTAGAACGCCCGTGGAGCCCTCATCCGCTCCTGTCACGGACGTTCCTGGAACCTGGCGGAGCACGTTCCCAACCAAGGACATTGGATTCGATGACCTCGCACAAGTCGTCACCACGCTCAAAGACGCCACGGTGGAGTTTGATTCCGACGAGGCCGGCCCACTCGTTCTCGTTCGCTCAACAGGTATCGCGATCACGTTGCGAGCAACGGAATGTGAAATTCTCTACGACGATGCAGTCTCGCGCATGGAAGAACTTTACGAGAAGGTGCAGAGCCATCGCCAAGCACTGCGCTGGCTCACTCACGACGACTTCGCAATTGTCGCTGGCATGCTCCTGCCCATTGGCGCCATTGTACTCGCGCCTCCGGAGCTGCAAGTGAAGGCCGCTCTCATCTCGATCGTGCCCTGGCTTGGCTACCTTGTCTGGGTGCTTCGCAACCAAAACGGCCGATGGAGCATCATCAAGCGCTCTTAGGGATGTCTTACGTGACTAAGAGTTCTACTGAGACAGGAGTGCGGGTAATGATATCCGCGTATGGCGAGACACCGCTCGAGGCGGTGGAGCACTCTACCTTGTTCGAGGAGCAGCCACCTCCCGACACCAAGGCGCTCGCAGCCCACGACGTCGTCGTGGCGATTCGCAGCGCTTCCGTCGGTTGGGTCGACTTGATCATGGCAGGTGGCCTCTACCAACACCTGCTCGAGCCTCCCTACTGCCCTGGGCTCGAGTACAGCGGCATCGTGCAATGGGTTGGAAGCGCGGTTGGGTCACACAAGGTTGGCGACCGAGTTCTCCTCGATGGACTGCAAGCTGGGCCGCGTTCATCAAGTGCGTACCAACGCTACGGCGGCTTTGCCTCCTACGGCGTCGCCCCTCAAACCGCGCTCTTGCCAATTCCAAGCGGCTTTAACTTTGACCAAGCCTGTAGTTTCCTAGGCAGCTACGAGACCGCGTACCACTGCTTGGTGACCTGTGCCGGCCTGCAAGCCGGCGAGACGATTCTTATCCACGGCGCCTCCGGATCCACTGGATTGGCAGCCGTGCACCTCGCCAAGGTTCTTGGCGCAACCGTGATCGCAACCGGGCGAAACGAGAAAAAGCTTGCCGTCGTAAAACAACAAGGCGCCGACCACGTACTTTGCACTAAGGCGCCCGATGGCGGCATCGCCAAGTTTCGAGAGCCCGTAAAAGCACTCACAGACGGCCGTGGTGTCGATGTGGTCTACGACGGTGTCGGCGGCGACATCTCACTCGAGAGCCTTCGCTGTGTCCGCTTTGGCGCCCGATTTCTAATTGTCGGTTGGGCGGGCACACCCTTTGTCGCAAAGCGCAAAGGCGGCCGTGGTGCGCCAAACGCCAACATGCTGCCAACCAACCTCATCATGATGAAGGGCCTCAAAGTTCTTGGTTGCCCGACCGTCATTGCCACCGAGCACAATCCATTGCTGCGCGAAAAACGCTTAGCCGATCTACTGCGTTGGACTGCCGAGGGAAAAATCACGCCGTACGTCTCGCACCAATTTGCCCTTAAGGACGTTAAGAAGGCGCTGCGAGCGAAGTGGAATGGCGAGTGTATCGGCGGATGCGTCGTGCACCCGCCAACCTTGGGTTAGCCGCTGACGCCGACCTTTGGCTCAGACTGGTGGTCCATACGATCTTTCAAAGTGATTTCGGCAACCGCATCTTGGAATCGAATTCTCGCCAGCATTAACTGCTCTTGATGCTCAACCAGCGAAATCGTCGATGTCTGCACCCGATCCGAGATGTCCTTCATCTTGTTCTGAAGGTGCTTAAGAAGAGTTCCACCGCTTTTCACAGCCTTTAGGCTCACAATCTGAATGTGCAACTCATCCATTCGAACTCGATAGTCGCCCATTCGCTCGCGCAAGCTATCGATCGCAAGTTGGTGTTCGCTCATGGTATCTCGCAGCACGAGTAGGCTCTGCATCTTGGCAGCAAATTCCTTATCGGCCTTCTTGCCCGATAGGTACACCTGAACAATTTCCATCGATGCGCGCGATCGCAAGTCGAGAGTCTTTGTCATTGGTGTCGCCTCTTCGATTAGCACGTCTTTGCTCTCACCGGCCGCGAGCTTGATTGGAAAGAGGTATGCCTCGCCAAGCCTTTCGACGTTCTTTGGCGCTTCAAGCAAGTTCCAGCCTTTTTGCACAGAGTGCCGTACGTACACAGTAGTAGCCTCGTGCAGCCGGTTTTTGATTTTAAGTTTGGTCTCGCGAAGGTGCTGAACCTCTGTTGTAAGCACGCCTCGTTCAAGCTTTACCAACTTCGAGATTCGATCGCGGTGGTCGCTCTTGCGCTCGACAACAAGCTGTCTATCTAGCGCAAACGGCACCATGGCCATGGCTTCTGGAGGAATTGGATCTGTGAGCCCCTCTCCTACAAAACGACTCTTCCCATAAACGGTCACAGGCCCCGCTTCGAGCGTGTTCTTGGTAGGGTTTTCAAATCGAACGGCCTTAAAAGCAAAACGGTCGTTGCCGCGGGATGACTCGGAATCGTAGAGGTAAACAATCTCGCCTTCGGTAGCGTCTTTTACGATCGACACCATCACACTCGAGTTTTCCTGAACAGACATCGGGACACCGGATTGAAAATGGCTCTCGCCAACAGGCCGAGCATCGCGGGCAACCGCATCGCCCTCGCCTTTGGCCGCGCTCTCTTCGGCGATCAAACGAACACCAGCCGGTCGTCCTTCCACAGAGCCTGCCGATCGCACTTTGAGTTGTGCCGGTGCGACACCTTCTTGAATTAATTGGTTGCGCAACACGTTGGCTCTATCAAGTGCGCGACTGTCTTTGTCACTCTCGCTCACTCCGGCATAGCCCTCGATAACGATCGAGCTTTTGCTAGTCTTTAGCTTGGAAGCAAGGCTCGATACGTGCCTTCGGTTCTTCTCAAACTGCCGTTGCTGCTGGTCCCGCTCGCGCTTCCGCAGTTGCGCCTGCACTTGCCGTTTCTTAGCGACTTCTTTATCCACCGTGCGGGTATCAGAGAGATTGCCCATTCCGCCGCCCATGGAGGTAGGCGCGTACTGCACATCTTCGTCATCGTCGGCTCGTTCATCCTCGTCAAGGCTGGCACTGCGACCAGGATGCGTTTGCGGCATGTTCATATCGCCATCGGAAAGGTCGGTGATAAGCGTGCCGTCTTCGGGCGCCTCACCACCGTAGGTCGATGCTCCTTGCGGAGGAGCCACAGCGAAGTGATCTTTGCTGGCCAAGGTTTGCCTGTGCACATCGCGAATGCTCCAAAGATCGTAGCGAAACGAGAGTGCAGAGCTTGATCCCACGCCAACAAGAACATCGTTCCAGTTCTCGCCCGAGGTGTTGTCGACAATGGCCCAACCTTCGATTTGCACCTTGCCCTCATCGTTCACAACAATTCGATAACTCGGCTTCCACGCCGGCGAGTCTGTAATGTAAGTGAGGACGACCTGGCGGCTTGCTCCTTCAGGAAGACGTACGACCATCTCCACGAGTGCAGAGTTGCCTGCATCCTTTCGCGGGAACGAAATTGGTAGCGATTTATTTGTCTCCGCATCGCGAACTGTTAGTGACTTAAGAAAGTCATCAACCTTGTCGCGCGGCACGCTCATGCGCAGCTCATTGCCGTCTAAGGTCGCCGTTCGTTCAAAGAAGGCGACACCGTTTCGATACACAACCACTCGACCTAAAGTTGCGTCGGTCTTTACAAAGTTTGGAGTGCTACCGCAGGCCGAAAGCCCGAGGCCGAGTGAGAGAACAAATCCTAGTGTTTTATGTTTTGCGCGCATGATTCCCCTGGGGTTCGGGGTAGTACGGGCAAGGTGAAAATTCGGTCTAAGAAAAGTGTTCAGCGCCAAGCTGACATGCCTGTACAGCGCCGCTTTGCCAGGCTGGCACAAAATTGGCTGCTACCAGGGCTAAGCTGTTGATTCTAGGATTGGCGCCCTTCTTGCTCTACCGAGGGCATGCACTACAAATCAATGAACGAGGTGGAATCGCTGGTTTGTGCATTTGAGGAGCAAACTACTTCACTGGAAGAGTGGGACCATCAAATGCACTTAGCGGTTTGTTGCTGGTACGTGATGAAGACCCCGGAGAAGGCCGAACCGCTGATGCGCAATGGCCTTAAGGCTCTTAACAAGAACTTGCAGTCGACCAATCGAACGCTTGGAGTTATTGCGACGCCAAGCAACGAGTATCACGAGACACTCACACTCTTTTGGATCGCCAAAGTCCGCTCACTTGTGGAGGTGTGTTCGGGACCCGACATCGTTGTGCTCAACGCAGTCATCCGAGGCCTTGCCGATCCAAGTCTCGTCTACTTTCACTATAGCCACGAGAATATCGACTCGAGTGAAGCGCGAGCGTCTTGGCGCGAGCCCGACCTGCATCGTCTTCCGGTCGAAGGCACAGAGCAGTGGGAGTGGCCTGAGCGACGTGCAAGCTAAGTGTTGCGTGCTCCACTATTCGCTGGGGCGAAGCGCGGAGATCAGCGCAGTAAACGCGCTTAACTCGGCGCCCATGCTCATGAGAAAGCGGGTATCCCCTGCAGGCGTCTTAGTGCGAAACGAACCAGATCCCATGCTTCGCCCTTTGGCATGACGTTTAGTATTCTGCGCGAGAGCATCGACCTGTCGCCAAAGTTCAGAAGTATTCTCAGCCGAGATCTGCGCATCTGCCGGAGTGCCTCCGCTATACACCCCACTCGAACTTTGCTCGGGTGTCACGGGATTGTAGACCAAGCGCGCCTCGCCGGATTTCTCTGCACTTGTCACTGTGTATTGATTGCCACTTCCATCGGCGAAAATTAGCGTCCATTGGATTGCATTTGCAGGCACGGGGCTTACCTCGGTTGGTGCGGGCACGCCCTCGGGCGCAGTTGTTGGCTGGACTGCGTTCGTTGGCTGGGGTGCCGTTGTCTGAGATGTTTGCGGTGTATGCTCGGCTGAACAAGCGGTCGCCAAAACGAGAAGCACAGACAAACGAAGACGGCTGTTCATAGTGGCTACATTCTAACGCACACCCGAGGCGCAACGAATCCACCTTGCCCCGTGCAACACATTGGAGCTAGATTTAGTGCATGAATCGATTTCCCCATGCTGTGGCGATATGTCTTTTGCTGGCTTCCTGCGCGACGAGTGAGGAGGCCAAATCAAAAGAGGTTGTCGAGCCAACGCCGAACGTTCCCGCTGAGCCGGGGGGCGCTACGCCTACGCCGGCAAGTTCACCAGATGCTGGGGCGGCAGTTGCAACCGCACTCACTCCAGCCATTGCGTCGGTTCAAATGGCACAAGACTGTCCAACAAAGAAGACGTCGGCTTCTAAAGAACCTCCTGCGATTTCTCCCGGTGCCTCAGCAAAGCCTGCTCCCAACCGAAGTCGTCGGCGCGCGGACAGCGATGGAAACTTTAGACAACCATGCACCCAGTCGAGCATTCAGATTTCGGTTTCGGGAGTTGCAACACCGGGAAGCACGATGGCGATCAAAGGAATGCGCCTGCTCACTCCCGAGGGCAAGCAAGTTGCGACCGTGCAAGCGCGCATGCCCACGCTGTGGAAAGAATCTGGATACGCAAGCTGGGATGGCGTTCTCACCAGCGAAGCGGAGCACAAAGCGAGCTATCACATCTCGGTTCCCGATTGGGCGGCGCTCGAGAAGTCGATGGGCAAGAGCACGTACAATACGATGTTCGTCCTCGATGTCGACATTGAGATTGGTGGCACTGTCACTACCGTGCGTTCACCAAGCTTTGAGCGCACACAACCACTAATGATCCGGACTTGATTCGCCCACTCTACATTTGCGCCTTTACGGCGCTCGCCGCCTGCACCGCGGGCGGTTCCGAGGTTGCGCCCACCAAGCACGTGGGCGCTGTTGCACCTTCGCCTGAACCTGCGTCCGTTTCACTGGCCAAGCCCTGGACCGACGAGGTGCTCGCTGCCGAAACCGAGCGCTACCTAACAGACGCACCCTTTCGGAGGCGCGTCCTTGAGGCGTCTCTCACAAATCCAAAGAACGTCTACGCTCTAACGCGTCTTAGTGGCTACGGCCTTGAAGGTCGCGGTTGGGAGATGCTCCCCGAGTGGATTCCGACGACAACGGCAATCGACGATGACTACGTGGCAGCCCTGCGCTCGGGCGCGCCCGTTGCTCTCGCAAGCGATGCCAAACCACTCTGGGATGGAACAAAACCTACGACAATGTCTGAGTGGGTGACGCTGGGAAAGAAGGTCTTTGACGAGTACCCACTGCGTTCGGAGATTTTCGCAGAGCACGCCCTTCGCTCGGATGAGCGCGCAGAACGCATTGGCCTGCGCCAAGATGAGAACGGCATTTGGCCCGGAGTTGTCGCCTTTAAAACACTCGACGGAGGAAGCGAAGTTGGCATCACCTGCGCGCTTTGCCACGTTGCGTTTGAAGACGGCGTCGGTATCGCAGGCCAAGCCAGACGCGACTTGGACTACGGCGAAATGCGCCTTGCCTACTATCGCGATACCGGTGCAGCACTCGCCGAGGATGTTCGAGCGCGTATGTCACGCTGGGGCCCTGGACGCGCAGACATCACCCAAGATGAGGATGAAGATCCTGTTGCGATCGTAGACTTGTGGGGCGTTCGCGATCACGAGTACCTCACCCAGTCGGGCACGATTCACCAAGTGCATCCTGCGGCTCTGGCGATTCGCCAAGAAACGCAATTGCTGCACGCAAACCAAGAGCGCGTGCGCCCACCTCGTGAGCTCGCGTGGGCTCTGGCGCTGTACGTCTATTCGCTTACGCCGCCAACAAAGGCCACGGAAGCACCGCAAACGGCAGAAACAAAGCGCGGGCACGCTCTCTTTGCCGAGCATTGTGAGCACTGTCATCGAGATAAAAACTACGGCGGCTTGCTCGTAGCTGCGGCCTCGGTTGGAACCGATCCAGCGCTGGCAAATGGTTCTGCTCGGGGCACTAGCCTGTACCGGCCAACGCCGCTTACTCGTGTATCGGCGGCAGCTCCATACCTGCACGATGGCACGGTGCAGAGCCTAGAATCACTCTTGGACGCCAAGCGCTCTGTTCCGGGGCACCTCTACGGCAGCGAGCTGCCAAAGGCCGATCGCCGCGCGCTAATCGCCTTTATGGAAACGCTCTAAGAGAGCACCCTTCGATTCGCCCCCAAACTAGTTTTGAGAACGCCTTCGCGGCCAACTGCCATCATCGTTGGTGCGGGGCACGCTTGGCGAATGTACCGTGGGACGCTTGGCTGGCGTTTCGACCTTTGGAGCAGCAGGCCCTTCGCAGCGCACGCCAACATCGCCGTACCACAGAAAAAGTACGAGTCCTAAGCTGCCGCCGGCACAGAGCAGTGGCAGAGACGATGGCAACACACTCGCGATTAGCGCAGTAACTCCAATGCCCGATATAGCCCAGACGTTAATGCCCATGCAGCCATCCGACCACCAGTCGAGAAGCATCAGTCCAAGGCAAGCGACCTGCACGAGAATTAAAATCGCGCCAAAGACGCGTTGGGTATTGGTAACTTTGAAGAGCCCGGCAAGAATTAGGCGCACGGCTTGAATGGGCACAAATGCTCCCAGCCAAAGCAGTGCTGGTTCGGCTCCGCCGGCAAGCCCAAGGACAACCGCCATCACGACGATTAGCAGCGGAATCGGGACATGGCTGGGCTCGCGGTCTGTGCGCTCCTTTGGAGGAGTCGGCGGGTGTAGAGGTTCAATGTCGCGACCTTCATCGTTGGCTGCGAGTTCTTCTGAGTCTCTCGCTACACTGCCGCTCGGAGCCTCGGAAACCAATGGCTTCTCCGAGCCTCGAAGCACAGCCTCGTCCGTCGCCGTAAGCGTGCCTCGAACGAGTTCTTCTTCCTCGTCCTCAGTTGGCTCGGGCAAGAGGTAGCGACCATAGACAAGTCCTTCGACACGGCCGTAGGTCTTGGCACCCTTCTTCGTGGTGTGCGTAACGTTTAGACCACTCACCGAGACGTCGTAGATTGGCCCTTCAAAGCACGAGCGCGGGCGAATGCCGAGCATCCGCGTATCCTCGATTTGCGCTTGGTAGAAGCAATCATCGGGAACATCCGGCGTCTCTTCTGGCGCAGTATCCAGAATCTCGATGTCGCGCACCATCGCGCGATAGATGCGCAGTTTAAAGCGCTCGGCCGAGCCGTATTGCGAGACGCCAGGCTTGCCAGCGGCCGTTCCAACATAGTGGCCTTCAAGATGACCGCGAAACCACTGAGTCATACCGCAGGCCTCCCAAGCATTGGGCCACGCGCACGCGGCCGGTAGGTTTGCCACTCGCCAAGTAGCGAGTTGACCTCATCCTTAATGTCCCGTTCAAGCGCCGCCACAAGACGATGCGTTCGTTTGCTGCGCTCAAGCTCGTAGGCGCGCACGCTCTTAATTGCAAAGAACTGCGACCAGAATGTAGGCAGCAAGACCAAGAGCAAGATGATGAAGGTTAAGCGAACTGCTCGTTTGGGATCTTGCCAAATGAGTTTGAGTCGAAAGATTGGAAAGCCCGCCTCCTCAAGTTCGGCTCGGTAGTAGTCGGCATCGGTGCCGAGTTGTGCTGCGGCAATGCTGTGCTGCTCGATGAGGGCCTGGCGATGCTCTTCGACGTTTGGCTCAAGCTCCGACCAAAACGGTATCTGCGCAGGCTGAGCCAAGATGATGGCGAAAACCGCGAAGACCAAGGCGGGAATTAGGCTTGGCCGATAGCGCCGGCAGGCAGCCTCGCTTTCCCCACGTGTGCGGCCGAGCTTGCTTCCACCGCCCGAGTGAATCACTCGCAGCAAGTTGACTGTGAGAATGGTTATCGCCCCGCCGCCAACGATCGGCGCAGCAATGCCCGGCATGATGAGCCAAGCGGCATAGCCAGCAGCGGCCCCAAGTATCAAGCAAGCGACAAGCCACGAGATTGCTGCACCACGAAGTGAGCCTCGGTGTTTTTCTGTCATTGCAAACACCAAGTCTCGATCGTAGCCCAAGAGCGAGAGCACTCGCTCAGGCTCAGCGTTTTCAGCTGGGTTTGATGTATTTTTTGTACTCATCACCGTCCGCAACCTCAGACTCAATGTCGGATTGGAATCGCTTGTGTATCGCCTCAGACAATTTTGCCTCCGAAACCAAGCGCCGTCGCTCTTCGGCCAATACCGCATCAACCTCGTGGAACGTATTGATACGAATCTCTTCGCCGGTCTCACTTAGAAAGACTTGAGATTCAAGCTCGATGCCCATGCGGGCTGTCGACACTCGCTTCGAGTTCTCCAACATGTAGTCGTAGGTTCCCGAGACCAACATCATCTTAAAGAAGATGGGCCCTGTTTCGACAGCGAGAAGTAGCAAGAGGATCGCCCACGGCACCACGCCACCAATCTCGTGCGAGATGTGGATGCGTTTCATAAGACCGTCGAGGTGACGAGCTTGGCGCCGATTGCTCTCCTTTGCAGATGCGAGTTCTGCGGCCAGAGCACTAAGTTCGACCTCCCAGCCATCAATATCAGCATTGAAAATAGCGGCCTTCTCTTCGTGACTCTTTCGATCGTCATCGAGTTCGCCCTCCATCTTGTCGAGGGTTTCCTTCTTATCGCGCCAAGCTGGCCCGCGACCGGCAACAGCCTTTGACGTCTTTCCTTCGGCCTCAAGCTCAAGCAGACGACGCTGCTTTGCGATTTCAAGCCTCCGCGTTTCGAAGTAGTCGCGACGCTCGGTTAGCGACTCCTGCGCCTTGTCCATCTTCGAGACAAGCTCGTCTTTACGGGCCTGGGTAAGCCCCTCGGAGTGTTGATTAAGCTCGGCGAGGTACTCGTTTTGCTCAAGCTCTAATTGTGCGTCGATCTCGGGCTTTAGAATGCGAATCTCGAGAGGCGCAGAAATACAAACACCAATGATCATCGCCATGATCAAACGCGGTGCTCCTTGCTGCAGCTCGTTCCAAGAGATTTTCTCAGTGCCATCGCCCTTGCCTGTACTCGAGACAATAAAGCGATCGATATTAAAGATTACCAGCGCCCAGATAGCGCCAGCGACCCCCGATATGGCGTAGGTCGTAACGTCTAAACCAACGGCAAGAGCCGTATCGGTCTTGGGGCTAAAGACGGTGTAGAACGCATAGGAGGCGGAGACGAAGGCAAGCAGTGTCGTCGCCAAAACAATGCCACCAATGCCTTGGTATTTTACCCAGTCGGAAACCGGGCACCGACGAAGAAGGCTGGAATCTGCACCCGCGCAGTACCACAAAAAGCGCGTAACCACGCCGGGTTTTGGCTGAGCATCCTCAGGCCTGGGGACAAGGGTTGGCGAAGGTTCATTGCTCATGCGTTGGAATTACTCTTATGCGAAAGATCTGATGTTTTGGCGATCGCCAACGACCGTAGCCTTGGAGCTTGGATATGTGCAGTTGCGATTTGGCGCAGTCGCGGAATTGGTATCCGAACAGCAAGCCTTGGGAGGGTTGATGTGAGCACTGGCGAATTGATACTCGCCACTGTCGCTATCGGTACATCGTGCTGGGAAACGCCGCCGATGCCGCGGAGTGTGACGGAGATTTGCTCGCGATGCTCGTTTAGGAGTATTGCGAACGTCTCATCAAAGCGGCCCCAAACCCAACGACGCTCGCGTCCCACGCGCAGTACCCCCTTGCCCTGCCCCTCGACGCGGAGCCTGGCGGTTCCACGCGCTCCAACCCGTATCTCGACCGGCGAGACCCTCTCGATTCCAACCCCACGCACCATGCCACAGTCGTATCCTGCGGTTGCATAGAAAGGCAAGGCCCCAAGAATGCGCGCTAGAGATTTTGGTGCAAGTGCGAGTGCAAGGTAGTCTGGACCGCCAGTTCCCTGGCCCTTAGGACACGATGCACATTTCAGATTTTGCAACTCTCGGCATGCTGGTACTTCTCCAAGCAGTACTCGGCTTTGACAACTTGCTTTACATCTCCTTGGAGTCGAAGCGCGCTCCAGAAGAAAGCCGAGCGATGGTTCGCAAGACCGGCATCGCAATCGCCATTGGTCTTCGGATCGTCCTGCTCTTCGCCTTGGTGCAACTCATCAAGTATGTGCAGGAGCCGGTGATCTTTATCGACCTTGGCAACACGATGCAGGCGGCCTTTAGCATTCACAGCCTTATCGTTCTTGGCGGTGGAGTCTTCATTCTCTACACAGCGCTTAAAGAGATTTGGCACATGATGGCTCTTAGTCACGCGACCGTGGCTGCTGCCGAGCCAAGCTCAGCCAAGTCGGTCATCTCCATGATCGTAGTGATGAACGTTGTCTTCTCCTTCGACTCCATCCTCAGCGCTATGGCTCTCACAGATGTTTTCTGGGTGATGGCCACAGCAATCGTAATCGGCGGCGTGATGATGATCTGGCTTGCCGAAGGCGTATCGACATTTCTTCAAAAGAATCGCACCTACGAAGTCTTGGGGCTCTTTGTTCTCTTTATCGTTGGCATCATGTTGCTAAGCGAGGGTGGGCACATTGCGCATCTGCATTTCTTTGGAGGCGCAGTAACACCAATGAGCAAGACAACCTTTTACTTTGTGATTTCGATCTTGGTCATTACCGACCTCGTTCAAACTCGGTACCAAAAGAACCTCATCGCAGTCTCTAGGCCCAAGCACTAACCCTGGGCTTCGAGCGCTACTCGACGACTTCGAGCTCCTCGTTGCTTAGGCCAAAGAGCGAGAGATTGGCCGAGGTCTCACCACCGGTTTCCGTATCCCGCGCGGAAACCTGCAAGAGCCCATCTGCATTGATGAGGAAACTCACTTCGATACGCACTTGCCCGCGCGGAGCGGGCCGAATGCCTTCCAGCTTAAGCTCACCTAAGAGTTCATTCTTTTCGAATTGACGGTCGTCGCCTTGGCACACTTTTAGGGTGACCCAATCTTGATTGTCTCGGGCCGTACTAAAGGTTCGCGTAACTTCGGCGGGAATTGGCGTGTTCTTGTCGAGTAGCACCTCTGCATAGCCGCCAGCGGTGGCGAGACCAACTGGATGCGAGGTCACATCGAGAAGAAGATCGATTGGCCCCTCTTCGGTGGAGGCTCCTGCGACGGAGCCGTCCTGAGATGCTGCTACGCGCGCAATCGTGCCCGGAGCGTAGAGCGCCTGCGCGTGAGCCGCGGCACCAAGCGCCACCACCTGCATTGGGTCGATATCACCCTGCGCAGCCTTCCCGAATAACTCTGAGACGCGCTTTTTTACCAACGGAACGTGAGTTGCACCGCCAACAAGAAGTACCTCGTCCACACTTTGCGGAAGAAGGTCTGCCTCGGCCAAAACCGCAGCAGCACACTCAAGCGCACGCTCTACGATCGGCGAGATAAGGTCTTCGAACTCCGCTTTGGTAATCGTTGTGTGCAAGCCCAAGGCCTTACCACCGACGCCGTGGGCCAATTCGTCAATGTGCACTTCTGCTTTGTCTTGACGGCTAAGCGACATCTTTACGCCTTCAGCACTTATCAAGAGTTGCGTAAGCGACTGCGGGTCGGTACGAGGATCGAGCCGGTGCTCTTTTAGAAAGCGCCGGGCGAGTTCGTCTGCCAGAGCATGGTCCATGTCGTCGCCGCCAAGAAACGCATCACCACCCGTTGCGAGAACTTCGTAGAGCCCGCGACGAACAGCGAGCACCGAGAGATCGAAGGTGCCGCCGCCCATATCGAAGACAACAACCTGCTGGTTGAGATTTCGTCCATGGCCGTACGCGAGGGCTGCTGCGGTCGGCTCGTTGAGAATGCGAAGTACCTCGAGCCCGGCTGATTTGACAGCTCGGCGAGTGGCTTCGCGCTGCGCATCATTAAAGTTGGCCGGCACGGTGACCACGCAGTGCGAGACTGGACGCTGGGCACTTGCGCTGGCGATATCGCGAGCGTGGGCCACAACCTTTGCCGCAATATCCGGAACTGAGAATTCTCCGGCCCGAGTTTTGATGAGCGGTTCTTGGTTCGCGCCTTCGACCACCTCATACGGAAGATTGCCAATCGTCTTTTGCAGCCGCGGTGATGAGAAAGGCTGGCCAATGATTCTCTTTGCAGAAAAAATCGTATTTCTCGGGTCCATCAGGCGACGACCGCGCGCCTCCTGGCCAACCCGCATCGAGCCATCGGGCAAGAATGCGACGATAGAGGGCTGCAGCATGCGACCAAATTCGTCGAGCAAAGCCACCGGCCCTCGGTGGTCGGCATGAGCAACGACGGTATTGGTCGTTCCAAGATCGATTCCCACTGCAATGCCATCGGCACTACCGGAAGCCTCTTCTTCTTCTTCTTCGAAAAATTGATCGAGCATGGTTTGTCCTCAGACGTTACGGCGTTGGTTCGGGCATCTCGGAAATGGCGCTTCGAAAATCAAACGTGGAATCGACCCACTCGAGTGAAATACCTCGGCCGGGAACAATCTTGGCAACTCTCGCCTTCACGTTAAATCGCCTCTTCGTGAGACCGCTTGCCGATGGCAAACTCAACGTGACTTCAAGAATTTGATCGAGCCCAAGGTCTTTCTCGCATTTCACCAGTGCACCGATCGTCGAAATGTTTCGAGTAGTGGCATTGACCTTAGTGCGAGTTCCCATGCGATCGCGCATCTCCATGGCGAGCGCAAGCTGCGCTTCAATAGCAACTCTGGGCAACCTTCGCTGCGTTCCTGCACTCGGTGCTTTCTCGGGCGCCGGCTGCGCTGTGACCTGTGCCGGCGACACCTTGTCGGAGTCAAGAATCGCTGCGGCAAGTTCAAAGTCGACAATGAGTGGGTGCTCGGCACAATGCGTTGCGAGTCGGTTCATCCAGCGCTGGGCGACTGCGTAGTCTTTCTGTGCATGCCAAGCGATCTGAGCGCTAAAGACCGCAATACCAACCTGCTCGTCTGGCGATGCAATCTGGTCATAGAGTGTCTCGGCGTACTGCATAACGTGCAAGCGCCCATCAGAGCCCGAGGCGACAACTGCACGCAAGAGCGCAAGAGCGCCCGGCACAGCATCCAAGCTCCCAGCAACCGCACGTTGCAGCGCTTCGGAAAAAAGTCTAGAACCAGCCGATCCAGAACCTGCACGAAATAGCAGAGAGCTCCCTTTTAAGAGTAGTTCTGATGCCAACAAATCAGAGGGAGCAGCCTTGGCCCTTCTTTGAAAGTGATGCTCAAGCTCTTCGAACCTCTCGTGCTCAAAGAGCAGGTCTTCCATGAGGTTGCAGGCGCTGGGCAGATTGGGCTGCGCTACCAGGCACAGGACAAGAGCTTCTTCAAAGCGCGCATCGTCAAAGTCGAGCATATTGAGAATGCGAGCGGCCTGCAGAGCAGAAATCACACCAGCTGCGCCCTGCTCTCGTGCACGTTCGATGAGCTTCTCTGCATGCCTCTCGGGATTGGCCCACTCTCGACGCGCGACTTCCAAGGCAGCCACGAGATGCGGATTGCCAGGCGCCAAGGAATCTGCCGCGAGCAGCGGTTTGATGGCCCGATCGGGCTCGCCAGCATCGAGCCACAGCTGGCCAGCAATCGCTTGAAAGCGCGGCTCTTTGCTTTGGCGAAACTCGAGGTCTGCGGTTCGTGCGGCATGATCAAAGCGCCCAAGAGCTTCGCAAAGGCGACGCATTCGAGGCAGGACATCAAGCTGGCTGCGATCCGCTTGAAACGACGCACCGTAAAGGTCTGCTGCGATTTGCGGGTCGAGTACGCAGAACTCACAAAGCTCGGCAAGCCTTCTAAGGTATGGCGCCTTCACTTCGGCTGCCATGCTTTCACTAGCCAACACCTGCTCTGCCAGTATTGGAGCTGCCTTCGCCCAATCGAGCTCTAGCCAAATGCGCTTTCGAAGCTCGGGCCCAAGATCTACGCTCATGCAGGATCCTCGCGAAGCGCTTCCAAAATCATTGGCGAGTCTGGATCGTAGCGGAGCGCTCGTTCAAAGTGGCTGTGGGCCGCCGCTTCTTGCGACCTCGCTCGCGCCATCATTCCCGCGGCCAAGTGAAAGCTGCCTCGCAGAGCCGTGTTGTCGGGAAAGGCGCGCACGGGCCCCTGAAGAAGCTTGCAGGCCTCCTGGTACTTGCCGGCCGCAATCAGCGCATCGGCATCCTCTTTGGCCTGCTCCTCCGGCCCCTTCTGGTCTGGCTCCGAATCTTGTTGCTCAGAAGAACTCTCAACACCAGCAACATTAAGCAGCACTTCAAAGCGGTCGCGAATCGCATCGGGAATACGTAAAAAGCGCACACCGATTCCGGGTCGTTTGCCTGGGCCTTCTGGCTTTACATGACGCACGACCTCGGCAGGCAACTCGATGTCTTCTCGGTCAGGCGTGACAACCGTGAGCTCGATAATCGAGCCAATCGGAATTGTCTGCTTGCACCGCAGCAACATGCCGCCACGAGAGATGTTGTGCATGTAGAACGTCTTGACCTGCTGCCACTCGGTGCAACCAATGCGGATGGACTGCCCCATAGGAACGCGAGGGTGCGCGCGCGCGGGTGCCGATGGAGCCTTTTTGATCGGAGTCGGTACAGGCGACGGTGATGGCTCAGCGGCGCTGTCCTCACTAGGCGGTGGCAGAGGCGTTGCCTCACCACATGCAGCAAGTGCTGCTTCGATGGCGTTCGACTCGGGCTCGTAGTGCTTTGCCAATTGCAGCTTTGCGCGTGCAGCGCGTCGGTCGTTGCTTGCTAACAGAGCCTGTGCCTGTTCGAACAGCGAGCGCGCCTGGGGATTCTTCGGGTCGCGTTCAGGGCGTGGATTCTTGTCGCCTCGCGCCTCTTGAAACCGCATCTCTCCCTCGCCAAGCGCCAAGTCGTACTTCGCGCGATTAAGAGGATGACTTAGAATGCGAAATGCTTCGCCAACACGCGCGTAAATTCGCGTTAGACATTGCTGCCGCTCGCGATTGGTTTCGCGAACGTGGCGGTCCGGATGCAAGACACGCACTTGCCGCTCGTAACATTCCCGAAGCGAGTCCGCATTCGCATTGGGCGCACAGCCGAGTAGCTGGTAGTAGTCCATGCTACTCAGTTGCAGATCGATCTTCTGCAGCTCTAGCCAGAAGGCGGCGGTTGGGCGTCTCATAGGAACAGCGTCCCTCAGAGTTTACCCTCCTATCGGTGCTGTGGCGCTACCCTCACCAAAGCAAACGTGTCAATCGCCCGCGTTGCGCTGAACTTGGACAATTCCCGAAGCGCGGTGGTCGGCTGTCCACTCACAAACCGCACTGCCACGCTCAAACCGATAGTGCGAACCTCTTTTGTCGCGCTGCGCATGCCGGCTCGCATCCAGCGTGCGCTCGCGCAAGATCGCCTGTAATCGGGCGAGTGCCACGCGCTTGTTCTGATGTTGCGAACGTTCGCTTGCAACGCGAATTCGGATGCCGGTTGGCTTGTGATGAACGCGCACTGCCGAATCGGTGGTGTTGACGTGCTGCCCGCCAGGACCGCCTGCCCTCGACGCCGTGATGTCGAGATCCGATGCTGCGATCGAGACCGCAGCGCCGCCTTTCTCGGCTGCTTCGTGCAGGCTCACACCGGCAAACCATCGCTTGCGAGAGCGCCGGCCACGACTTTGACTTCGCGCAACCAAGACATGCGTTCCAAGATACGCTTCGAGTTTGGTATCAGCACTTCCGCACAAGATGATTTCACCCGAGCGCGGAAGTTCTTCATCACCGCAGAAGCCCACCGAGTCGATGCCGAGTCCAAGCGCAAGGCATCGCTCTTCCATCGATGCGGTCAACATGGCGACAAAGCTTCGAACTTCGGCGGGGCCGGCACCGGCACTAATTTGTAGCAACCAGCGCGTCATTTCTTTACCGTTAGCAAAGCAGACACTGCCGCAACTCTGGTTGCCAACCCAGCCTCTTCAAGGCTGGCAACCACAGGTTCAATAGGCTTGTAGACATCTGGATGCTCCTCGTAAAGCAGCTTCGGATCGTCGCAGATGACTTCGCCGCCCTGCTTGGATTTTACGAGCTGCGATCGATGATACCGCCCACGAAGCTTCTCTCGTGCTTCACTTCGGCGCATCTTGCGCCCTGCTCCGTGCGCAACCGAGCACAGACCAACTTCATTTCCGCAGCCGCGCATAATCCACGAGGGCGCGCCTCGGCTCCCAAGCACAGCCGTCAATTGGCCATCGTGCGCCGGGGCGCAGCCCTTTCTATGAATCCAGAGTTCTTCTGAACCCCAGGATTCGCGACGCACATCGTTGTGCACTACGTCGAAAGCGCCGGTGATCTTGCTTGTGCGATTTACGCCAAGCGCGCGCAGCAATCGCCAAGCGAGCAGGAGACGATTGGCGCGGGCAAAGCGAACAGCACCTGCCAGGTCAGCGAGGTAGGCATCAATTTCCGAGCTGTCTAGAACTCTATGTCCCCAAGCCTCGGCCAACGCTTTGCCAAGCCCGCGCGACCCCGAGTGACAAAGCAAAGCAAGCTGCCCCGAAGCGAGTCCAAATTCACCGGCACCCGCTGCATCGTGAACGGTTGTTACCCGACAAATCTCGGCAAAGTGATTTCCCCCGCCGATGGTTGCCAATGCAGCGCCAAAGCCCGCATCGGGAAGAGGGCCACTTGGTCCGTATTCATCCGGAGCCAACATCAGAGCAAGTGCTTCAACAACATCGGGAAGACCTTGGCCAACTAGACCGCAAACGCCATCGCGCCAAACGCTGCGAACCAACGCTTCTCGATCGACATTCGCAAGCGGGTCACTTTCAAACTCCGCACGGAGGCGACGCGCAACTGCTGTCCCAAACTTAATCTTGCCAAGCGCAACGACCAGTGCACCGCAGCCCGCATCGCTCCCCACCAAGTGCGGGCGCACGGTTGTTGCGAAGCCGAATGCCGCGCCAATCGGATACCCCGGTCCTGGGTGCAAGTCGGGCATTCCAACGGCGCAGTGGCAGTCTGCATCGGCAGCGATTTGCTGCAGCTGGGCGATGGCCTCTCCTTCGAGCCACACTTCGGGATTGGCGATGCAGGTCGCGCGGCCCGCTGGGGTAATTATCGTGTCCATGCTCCTTGTAAGAGCAGATTCTGGGCCAATCTTAAACACCTAATATTACAGGTAAACTGCTTTCTTATTGATTCACTACGCACCTCTTAATTGGTGCACATGTATCTTTACTGATGAATAATGCACCAATGGGAAGAACCCTTGTCAGTTGGTCGGATCGGGGTGTCGCCGGCACGCGCCCAGCGCACCACAGCAATCGATCGAAGCAAGACCGTGGCCCTGTCGTGCGCTTGGTTGAGCACAGTGAGCCCTACGAGCGCGCGATCATTTTAACGACGGCGGCAGGCCGTGGCCCCGCTCAGGCATTGGCCGAAGATCTGCGCGCGCGCATCGCAAACGTCGAACTCGTAACCGCGGACGTCGCCGACCCATCCGACTTCTCAGAACTCTTCGCAGCCTTGCAACCTGTTCTTCAGCAGCTACAACGATTGATAGAAATCGACATTCTCCTGTCTGCCGGTACGCCGCAAATGCAAACCCTTTGGCTCATCGCCGTCAAGGCTGGCCTCCTAGACGCTCGCATGTTGCAGGTGATTCCCGCCGCCTTCATCCCGCATGTGCATCCCCATGCTGTGCGCGAAGTTGAACTGGACATCGAGGGCTTTCCCGAAATTCGCGCGCTGCGCGACGAACTCGTGCGACTGCGAGCGCACACGCGAATTCTTGGCGAGCACATCGTTGGCGACAGCCCGCCAATGCGCGAGCTCGCCAATCGCCTTCTTCGCGTTGCGCCAAGCAACCTTCCGGTATTGATCTCTGGGGAGACCGGCACAGGCAAAGAGCTCATCGCACGTTCCATTCACGAAGCAAGTCACCGAGCTTCGGGGCCACTCATCACCGAAAACTGTGGAGCTCTTACCGAGAGCGTGCTCTCCAGCGAGCTTTTTGGTCACGAGAAAGGTGCCTTCACAGGTGCCGCCCATCGCAAGCGCGGCCTTTTCGAACTTGCGCACGGGGGCACACTCTTTCTCGACGAAGTTGGTGAGCTTAGCCCGCGAGTTCAAGTCAATCTTCTGCGGGTGCTGCAAGACGGAACTCTTCGCAGGCTTGGCGGCGAAGAGAGCATTCGAGTGGATGTGCGCATTGTTGCCGCCACGCACCGCGACTTGCTTGCGATGGTTCGCGAAGGAACATTTCGCGAAGACCTCTACTACCGGCTGCAAGGCGCCAATCTGCATGTGCCAGCGCTTCGTGAGAGAATCTCTGATCTCGAAGCTCTGGCCAGGCACTTTCAAGACGAAGTGGATAGCACGCTGCGCATCACACGAGAGGCATGGCAGACTCTTGAAGGCTACGCTTGGCCAGGCAATGTGCGTGAACTTCGCGCCGAGGTGCTGCGGTGGAACGTCTTCTGCGACCGGTGGGTGCGCCCAGAAGACTTGGGGGCTAAGTTCGAGACGCCAGTGCAAACGCTAGTGCCCGTGGCCGAATCCGATTTGCCCCAAGCGACGCTGGCGCAGAGTGTTGCGCGTGCAGAGAGCAGTGCCATCACCGCTGCCCTCGAGCGCAAAGACGGAAACATCTCTCGAGCCGCACGCGCGCTGCACATCGATAGAAATACGCTTAAGCGCAAAATTGCCAAGTACAAGATCCGCTATGCTCCGCTCTCCAGTGGTCGTCCCGCCGACCCAAACTTCCTCAAGTAGTATGCAGTCTCCAACCTCAGCTTCGTCTTGGATCCAAGCCTGCAGCGCACAGTTAGCGGGGCATCGTCTGGAGAACTTCGTTATCGAAACCCTCCAGTGCTTCGACGCCCCCTTTCCGCGTTCCAATGAGCCGCCAACCGTCGAACCAGAGATTGACGATTCTCTTCAGAGTTTCTCTGAAGCACACGAGTCAGCATTTGAAGAGTTGGCGCGCGGAAGCTGGCAGCAAGAAGTGGATCCAGCGGTCGCGGGGCTCTTTGAGAGACGTCTGCAATCGGTCGACACCCTTCTAGGAGCGTTGCCCGATGCACTCGTGGCCAAAACGCTTAGGCTTGGGCTGCGCGTTCGTATGCGCCAGATTATGCAGCGTGGCATTTGGCCCGCAATCCGGCTGCGCGCTTTGGCCGACTTCTATTACAGCCGCTCTGTGCTTCTGATGCACAACATCGATAGCCTTGATACCGAACTTCTAAAATCCCAGGCAGAGCGTACGACTTGGCAGCCGGTCAACCAAGACGGTACCGAATTAGCTGGAGTGTGGGAGAGCCACTACGACGGCGACGGCGTTTGGGGCCCGCAGCAAATTCGCGCGCTCAAAATCGATCTGCGAACGTATCGTCTCGAGACCTTCGATCTGCGCAGCGAGAACGGCAGCCACGATGCACTTGCAGAACGTCTTGGCGCATTGGGAGCTGTGGCTGGCAGCTCTGGCGGCTTCTTCCTCTACTCAGAGCCCGACATTGAGTCGCCATCGGCACAGTACGATCCGGTTGGAATGATTCTCGATTCTAAGAACATTTCGCATCCACCGATTGAGTCTCGGGCGGCCTTACTCTTTGCCGATTCGACGGTAGAACTGCGCCGAGTTGGGCTTGGGGACGTTGCGCTATTTTGGCAAGACACAGAGCTTCCGCTAAGCTGCGCCATTCATCGATCGGCCTCGAACATTGGCCCCGCCGCAACGTGCATTAGTGTGATTGGCAGCCTTGTGCACGAGGTTGGAGAAAACCTGGCAGTTCCGCTAAACGGCTTCCTCCTGCCCTGGCAAGACACGTACGGTCCCTTGCCTTCAGCTGGCACCCGCCTGCGATGGCAGGGGCCCAAAATGCAAAGTGGTGCACTGGCGCAAGAGGGGCTCTCGGGCGGGCCACTCTTGCTCTTGGACGGCGAGCCCTGCATCGACTTTCAGGCCGAGGGCTTTTGGGGCAGTGCGGCTCCTCTAACGTTTTCACAAGACGAAACCGGCGACCGCAACTTACTCGCGCGCCTGGTTGTCGGAACCGATCTCGAGGGCTTTTTCTACATGGTGGCAATCGACGGCCGGCAAGCCGATCGTGCGCTTGGGTTATCGCTCGAAGGATGCGCAGCGTGGATGCAGGGGCTTGGCTGCGACCGAGCCGCCAACATGGACGGAGGCTCTTCAAAGCGTCTCATGCTGCTTGGCGAGGTGATGGATGCGCCGACCACAGAAGTCGCGCCGTCGGCCTCTGGCGAGTCGCGCACACGACCGGTGTATTCGGGTCTGGCGGTGATTCCAAAACGCGAGGCGTGATTTCGAGAGAAGACGAATCGCGGGCCTAGCCGAAAACGAAAACGAGGCCCTATGGGCCCCGTTCGCATCAACAACACGGTTTCGCTGCTAGTCGCGCAAGCTCATCAAAATTCTGATCACGTACCAGAACATAAGAGCAATAGCGGAGAAGAGCGCTAGCGAAGCCGCGACGTAACTCTCCGAGTCGTAGTGCGCCAACACCTGGGAAGTGTAGTAGAGGACGTATCCGCCAGCCAAAGCCACCATCGCAAACGAGAAGATGATTCCGAGGTTAAAGCCGCCAACGATGGATAGGACAACAAGCACCATGGCACCAGCGCCACCCATTGCAAGGCCGCTTCTCATGAACGAGAAGTCCTTCTTGGTAAGAAATACCGATGCAGTTAGCGCGGTGAAAAGCGCAACCGTAATGAAGCCGGCGTCGCGGATGAAGTGTGGATCACCACCGCCCTTTGCCATGATCTCTGCACCCTTCATCTCGGCAATGAAGAGCAGCGGCAAGAAGATTACCGCTTCGGCAACTACGTAGAGTCCGAGGCCAAGGTACTGCAGAGGCTTGGAGCCACGCTTCCGTGCCCACATATCCGCAACGTAGCCAACGCCCATAAAGAGCAGAATAAACACGCCCCAGTTGTATTGACCACCGAGAGAGAACTTAGTAATCGGTACAGAAATGTTCTTAATGACCGTCTCGTTGTTCATTAGCAGCCACGACAGGCCTGCGAACAAGAAGATCGCACCAGTAAGGTGCAGGTAGGTCATTCGGATGAATGCGACCCTTGGCGGTGCACCTGCGGTCGCCGTTGCTCCCGGAATGCCGCGGCCATGCTGCTGTGGTGGGCGCCCAGGATGCTGGCCAGCAAACTGTTGCTGTTGGCCGTAGCCCTGCGGTTGCTGTTGTTGTTGTTGTTGTTGTTGGTGTTGTTGACCGTACTGCTGCTGGCCGTACGCTGCTTGCTGCGCCTGTCCGTATCCTTGTTGTTGCGCTTGCTGGCCATACGCCGCTTGTTGCCCGCCGTGTTGCCCTTGGCCATACGCTGCTTGCTGCTGCGCTTGGTCGTAACCTTGTTGGGCTTGCTGACCGTAGCCCTGCTGCGTCGCCTGCTGGCCGTATTGCTGCGCTGCTTGCTGGCCGTCATAGCCTTGCTGCTGGCCGTATGCCGCTTGCTGCGGCGGCTGCGCGTATTGCTGTTGCTGTTGCTGCTGGGCGTATGCCGCTTGCTGCTGCTGTTGCGCGTATTGCTGTTGCTGCTGTGCGTGCTGCTGCTGTTGTGCGTACTGCTGCTGCTGCTCGTACTGCTGCTGGTGTTGAGCTTGAGGCGGCTGCCCGTAAGCCTGCGCAGGTGGTTGACCAGGAGCCGGCTGGCCTCCCCAGGGTGGCTGATTGTTTTGGTTCGACATGGGACTTGTCCTCGTAGTTTAGAAGTGAGTACGGCCGGCGGGCGTTTCTCGGTTTCGCCATAGCAGCAAAACCAAATACGGAGATTAAGTCTATCAACCGCAACTCTCTTCTCCCATAGCCCCAAGAGTGCTTTGCGACCACCTCCTAAAATTCCCTATGTCGGTATCTCTCGTACCATGTGAGCCACAGAAGAAATCGTTACAAGCCTGCTAGAAAATCATCATCATTTGCGACAAACGGGGGTCTCGCGCGTTCATAGAAGTGTGTCCTCCCCCCTCCGCTCACAAAGTCCCGTCGAACTAGGGCTACGCCAATCTAAGATCGCGCTCTTACGAGCGAAGCGACTGGCAAAGTGGGCCTATTCGCCATCGCAGTTTCCGCAGGCGCCGCACGCATCAACACAAGACCGGGTGTTGCTGCACGAAATTTGTGTCGACGCGCAGGGCGAGCAAAGCCATCCACGCCTAGAGCGGGGGAAACTTCAAAACCTGCGCATTGCATCGGCCCACTTCGATGGCCGACTGCTCACTCCCGAGCGCGGCTTCTCATTCTGGCGACTGCTGGGGCGGCCAACCCAGCATCGAGGCTTTCTACCCGGAACCGAGATCCGCGACGGCTGCGTCGTTCCAACCCTGGGTGGCGGTCTGTGCCTCCTCTCCGGCGCGCTCTTTCGCTTAGCGGCCGAGATGGGCTGGGACATCGCCGAGCGACATGGCCACACCGTTGCTCCAACCGATTTCGATCGCATTGACGCGACGGTGTTCTGGCCCTTTGTCGATTTGCGATTCGCCCCACACAAGCGAGCAGTGCTGCTGCGGGTTCGGCTTGCAGGCGGGCAACTTCGCGTCGCGGCCTACGGCGAGAAGCGCGACATTCGGCCAATACTGCGCATTTGGAGAGAGCGCGTCACGCCAACCAACTCCGCAGTGCAAGCGCGTGATGTACAAGCGAGTCGCATCTATCGCTCGCATGATGCGCTTGATCGGGGCGCCGCAGCTGATCGGGGCGCCGCAGCTGATCGGGGCGCCGCAGCTGATCGGGGCGCCGCCGAACTTCTCGGTCACGACCAACAGCGCATCTTGCCAACGGGGCTTCGGCGCAATTGCCTAACCTGTGATGAGCGCGGGTGTCACGCTCGTTCAAAGCTACTGGAGGCGCTATGAGAACGGTCGCCCTGCTCTCTGAGCCAACCGCTTGGCTACGCCAAGCAATACAGAACTATTCTGACTGCGATCTTAACCTGCTGGCGCCCTGGGCTCTTCCGCCTTGGGCACAGCGCCTTTCGCCTCCGCCGCTAAAGCGATTCATCACGCAGCGCACAACTGCCGAGGCACGAGGCGCAGCGGGCTTTACCGCACTCGAAATTGGCGCGCGCCTCTACAGCCGTGGGCAGCGTGACAAGATCTTTCAAAGCCAGTTTAGGCTGCGCCAGGCCGCTTCGATTTGGGCTGCACGCGCAAGCGAGGTGCAAGACGCAACATGCGTTCTTGCTCCAAGCCTTTCCGCACGGCGCCCCTTTGCCGCCAACAGTTCGGCCGAGGCTGTCTTGCTCCTAGATTTGCCGCTCTTTCGAACCATGCACGAAGACCTCGATCGCGCTGCCGCCGCGCACCCCAATTGCGCGTTTCTGCGGCGCTATCGTGCACCCGGTTGGGCAATCGTCGAACAAGAGTGTGAGATCGCGATGGCAGATCGCATCGTTGTGCGTGGCCGCTTTGCCCAGCAAGAACTCATCAAACTTGGAGTGCCACCCGAGCGCATTACGATGGCAGAAGTTTCGTACGCGCGGGTTCGCCCAAGGCGCACACGAGTACCAGGAGAGTTGCACGTATTGCTGCCCGGGCTTGCGGCCGCCCGTCATGGAACAGAACAAGTCTTAGCTGCGCTAAACGCCAGGCCGTGGCTGCGAATTGCCCTGCGCGCAGGGGAAGGTGCGGAGCCTGCATCTCTTCTCAAGCACCCACAGATGCAAATTGCCCACGCCAACAGCTTGAGCGAAGTGGATGCGTTAATCGCTCCAAGCCTTTGCGAAGCCTACTTTCCCGAGGTTCGAATCGCGGCGGCATCGGGCATTCCCGTCATCGCAACCATGCGTGCAGCCGGCGCAGTTCCCCACGAAGACCTCACAATCGAGCTGCCAAGCAATGTGCAACGCGGCTTGGCCTGCGCCCTCGATGCGCTGCACGGTGCCGAGCCCTCAAAGCATGCTCGCGCCGACCTCGTCTCGGCGCAGCTTCCCGCGTTGTCGTAGCGGCAAACTCCATCGAGGTTTGCCGCCGGGCAAACTAGTGGGCCAAGCGACGCTGTGAACAACGATGAGCCAAAGGCGACCAGAAGGTGAAACACCGAGCGAGCGGAATCAATGGCTTTGAATCAAGCACTAGCTACTGGACAATGCCAGGATACGGCTCAACAACCCAGTTTGATGGCTCTGAGCTCATTTCCAAAACCAGCTCGCCACCCGCTGCAATCTCGCTATGCGTCACCCATGGGTTGTCCAACACTTGGCCATTCAGCGTCGCGCGCTGAAGCACAAGGTCACTGGCCTTGGCCCGCTTGGCAACAATTCGCAGGTCACCGCCCGGCAAGTGGAGAATCGATTCATTCCAAATCGGTGGAGCCAGCACGTAGATGTCGCTGCCGGCGAGTGGGTAAATGCCCAGCGAAGAAAAGACGTACCAAGCCGAGAGTGTGCCGGCATCGTCGTTTCCTGCGAGGCCAATCGGCGCATCGTCGTAGCGAGTCTCGCGCACCCAATCGACCCATTGGCCACCAAGCCCTGGCATGCCGGCCAAAGCAAAGAGAAAGGCTGCGTGAATGTCGGGTTCGTTGCCATGCCAGTAGTACTCATCGGGCATCGTGACAATTCCTGCGACCGGCGTTGGCGTATCTCTCGAGGTCTCAAAGAATGACGTTAGCCGATCCACAAACGCTTGGCGTCCACCGAATAGTTCTGAGCCACCGATCACGTCAAAGGGAATCGCCCAAAGATAGTGCCAGGCGTTTCCTTCGACATAGTCGCCACTCTGCAGCTGGCTATCAAAGTCTTGAATTGCCCATGAGCCGCTGGTGTTGACACCACGAAAGAAGCCGACCTCTGGGTCCCAATGCGCTTTGTATGCGCCCGCTCGTTCTCTAAAATCACTTGCGACGTCGGGCTGCCCAATCGCATCTGCGAGGTTGGCAATGGCAAAGTCGGCCCAGCCATATTCCAGCGTTAGCGAGGTAGCGCGGCCAACTTCGTCGGATGGGCAGTAGCCATACTCAACGCAGGCTGGTGGTCTTGTGGTGACTCCTTCAAGGCCATCGGCATCTTCCACTGCAACTTCAAGTGCCTTCGCAAGATCAAAGCCATCTACGCCTCTAAGCGCTGTATCGGCCAAAATGATCGACGCAGGGGTTCCCACCATGGTGCCAGTCTCGTTGGTTGCCAGTGGCCAACGCACCATCTTGCCGTGGTCTTCGCGCATCGCAAGCAAGGTCTTTGCAAAGTCGAGTGCACGCTTTGGATAGAGCAGCGACATCAGAGGATGAAGCGTTCGGTAGGTGTCCCACATGGACATATCCGAGTAGTAGGTAAAATCGCGTCCCGTGTGCACCTCGCCATCGAGGCCAACGTATCGGTCTCCTTCCGACATCTGGGTTGGCATGAGCGCCGAGTGGTAGAGAGCGGTGTAGAAGATACGTTGCTGCCTCTTCGTGCCACCGAGAATCTCGATTGCCCCAAGCTGCTCTTTCCAAGCCGACTCGGAAGCTAGCCGAGTCTCCTCAAAACTCTGATCGTCGAGTTGTGCGCGATTTACTCGAGCTTGTTCAAGATCGATGTACGAGACGCCAATCTGAACTTCCACATCGCCCGGCGAGTCAAACTCTACCCAGGCGCCGATCTTGGTGCCCTCTGCCTGGGCCGTGCCTGGTGAGAAACTCTCACCTTGCCAAACCCCTTGGGTCGCAAAGGGCTTAGAAAACTTCGCAGAGAAGTGAACGGGAAAGGCATTCGCCTCGCCGGTAAAGCGCCCAGCGCTTAGCATCCAACCTTCGATCGTTCCCGCAGCTGCATCAACCGTGACGCCACCATCGAGCGCAGGATAGTCGCCAATGCCGTGGCTAACATCGACAAGCACAGCAGGCGCCGCAACCGTATCGGGAAAGTTGTAACGATGATGAGCGGCGTGCGTGGTCGCGCCAAGGTCAACTCGAATTCGGGATTCGAGAAAGGTCACGCCGTAGTGTCCAGGGCTTGCTTCCTCATCGTCATGAGAAAATTTCTCACGATAGCCGCCTTCGTCAGTCTTATCTGCATTCATGCCGTCGGTCGGCATGAAGAGAAAATTCCCGTAGTCTTCGATGCCCGTGCCAGAGAAGTGCAACTGCGAGAAGCCTTCGATCTGGTTGTCGGCATACCAGTATCCCGATGTGTGGGCCCAGCTCGAGGCCTTGCGAGCTAAGAAACCTCCCGAGTCCGGCCCGGGCTTGACCATGCCAAATGGCAAGGTTGGCCCCACAAACGTCTGCCCCTGATTAAAGCCCATTCCGTCGGTACCAATAAATGGGTCGACGCTTGCGAGAGGGTCTGCCCAAGTCGGGGCTTCGTCAGACGAGCCGCAAGACGCGAGCGCGAGAAGCGCTCCGGTACAAATACATCGGTGGATGAAACTCGAGTTCATAGCGCAGCCTCCTTGGCGGGACGAGTAGGTCCTACCGCGCGAGGTATGTTGAGGCAAGCCTTCACAAATTGCCGAAGGCTAGTTCGCGCTAGACCACAACGCCTTCCCAGCGACTCAACCACTTGGTTGGGTGAAACTCTGGTACCTCGATCGCAGGCATGACCTTAGTTCCATCAACCCAAAGGCTCATGAAGGCGACCTTCTCGCCAGTCTTGTAAAAGCGCGTGAGATACGCCAGATCGCAGGCAGAAAAGTCGCTTAGCCATTGGTCTAAGTCAAATACACCAAGGTCGTGGAGGAGCTGCATGCTGTATCCACACGCCTCTTCCTCGTACGCACAGAGTTTGCGGATGAGTTCGTCGCTGGGATCTTCGTGAATCACCGAACCTATAGCGCGCGCATCCGCACAGAGATTCCACTGCACCGTGTGGCCAAAGAGGTGTGCAACGATAAAGAGGGCGTTCTCGATATCCTCCTTAAAGTCGACGTGAATCTCGGCGCCATTGAGGTCACCAGTAAACGGCGCGGCAACATCCGTTATGCGTACGGGTATTTCGTAGCGCTTCTCGATATGGGCTTCAACCAGATTGAAAACCTCGAGAAAGCGTTCGTTGCTCGGCTTTGTCACTTGGTGCCCAGCTTACTTGATGGCAGAACGAACTTGGCTTGCAGCCATTTCGTGCAGTGCGCCCATGACGTTGTAGGCCGTGAGCTCCACAAGCAGCTTTGTTACCAGTGCATGTTGCTCGTCGTTTAGCGTTCCCTCTGCAGCGCGCATGGCCGCAATGAGATTTTGCTCTTGCTGAAGCAACTCGTCCTTGTCCACAAGGCCATCAGCGATTGAGGACGTGAAGTGCTCAAGCTGAGACACGTGCTCATCAAGGTCTGGGTGGTTGTCGTCGTCTATCCAACTTGCTCGTGCCATTTTTCTCTCCTACCTATTCTCGACGATCTGCTTCACTGCAGTCAGCCGTTCTTGTACGTGTTCGCGCCCGCCCAACTCTTTCATCCTTGCGAGTTTTGCGGCGGGCAAGAAATCAATGTCGGTGCACTCGATAATTGCAGCCAACTCCTGAAGCTCGCGCTCCAAGCTTTGGCTCGATGGAAGAAAGCCTTCAAGGGCCTCAGCAAGGGCCTCCTTGGTAATTTCCTCGCTGTCCGCAATCAGCGAAATTCGCCACGCTCGCCCAATGATGCCTTCGATGTCAGCGCCACTGAGGTTGCCCTTGTGCTGAATCTCTGTGGGAACGTTTTCTTCGCGAAGGGTTGCACCCGACTTTTTCGCCAACACGAGGAAGAGCTTTTTAAGCTCGCTTTCCTCAGTGGGGTAAAACAGCGGCACGTGCACCTCGGCTCGGCCCTGCCTCTTGATATCGATGGGCAGCAAGTCGGGACGTGCAGTTAGCAGCATCCAAAGAATTTTGCCGCGATAGCGCGTATCGCCCATCTGCTGGGCAATCATGCCAAAGATTCGGCTGTTAACACCCGAGTCGCCGCCACTTCCTTGTCGATCGCCGAGCATGGCATCGGCTTCATCTACGATGACAACGACCGGCCCCATGCTACGAAGAACACCGAGAACTCGCTCTAAATTGCCCTCGGTCTCACCAACGTACTTCGAGCGAAAATTCTTTAGTTTAACGCAGGGAATCCCGATCGAGCCCGTCGCGCATTGCGCCAAGAAGCTCTTACCGGTGCCGACCGGGCCGCAAAAGAGGTAGCCCATGGGAACGCTCTCTAGACGCCCCTTCTTAAGCAGCAGTGCATCCTGTCGCAAGCGCTCTTTTGCCGCATCATGGCCAACCACCATGTCTAGGCCCCAGCTCGGCTCGATAAACTCTAAGAGGCCCCGAGCTTGGCGCTCGATGAGCCGTTTCTTGAGTTTTTGAAACGTTGCCGAATCGAGGCGTTCATCAGCTTCGAGGGCAGATTGCACAAGTACATTGAGATCGGCGAGCGCGATGCCTGCAGTGAGCTTTGCGATTTCTTCGATGGTGTAATCGCTAACGCTCTCGATCTTCTTGCCAGCCACAGCCTCGAGGTAGGCAAGCCGGTCGGCCTCTTTGGGGAGGCTCACTTCGATCGATGCAACATGCGGATTGCCGACGAGGCGCTCTGATACGTTGCTCTGCTGATCTTCGAGCAGCGCAACACACATGTTTAGGCGTTTAAGATACGGGCTTGTCGCCCAATTTAGCAGTGTAACGAGATGTGTCTTCTCTTGCAGAGAGATGCGGTCCCCGCGCGGAACCACAAAACTCGCATGGTCGATAACGATGCCAACGCTTAGCCTGTCTTGCGGCTTTGCCATGACATTCTTTTGCAAAAACCTATCAAGAACCATCAGCGTCTTGCTTGGGTCTTTAGGGATTTTACTTAAGTCACCAACGCGACGATTTGCCAGCGCGACCATCTCACGAAGACGCTCTGCGCTACTTCCTGCAACACAGCGCAGCCCGCGAGCGAGATCGTAGTGCAGCACAAGATCCCAGCGCCCAAAGAGCTGCTGCGAGAGGAAGTCTGAGATCGAGCCAAAGCTCGTGCCCTTAGCGGTAGTTCGAACAAAGTCGAAGGTATTGCCGTGCAGCAGAAATACGTTCGTCGTCCCCGAGAAGTACAGCTCGGCAAGCTCGCCGGCCCACGAGGGAAACCAATCCGGTAGGCGATCCGAGCGAGAAAGCTCGGTCGAATCACCGGCAGCTAGAACCTTGTCTTCACCCTCACTCATACTCGAAGTCCTCGCCAAAGATCTCTGGGGTCGCCTCGGTTTCGCTTGTAAGGCCGGTTATGTACTCAAGTTCGCGCATGGCCTCTTCGGTGTGTGCCATGCCGTCGGCAATTGCATCCACCTGAGAGCTAATAAAATCTGGATCTTGGTTGGAGACACCCATCTCGCTAAGGCCTTGAATCTTGCCTTCGATGCGATCGAGTTCGACTTGAACGAAGTCGGCATTGTCCTGAGCCTTGCGATAATTCTCGAGCCGCATTACCGCCGTCGCGATGCTATCGTTTAGTGAGTTGACGATGCGATCTTGGCCCTTCTCCTCGGCAATCTTCTTACGCGCCTCAAGGTCTTCAAGCCCTTTGGAGATTTCGTCTTCGTCGGTTGCGTGAAGAAATGACTGCAGGGCTTTGTCCGACACCTGAAGGCGCAGAAAGACCCAGAGAAGCCGCTCTAGCCCCGGAGTGCGCATATCGCCGCCAATGCCACCCGCTTGGGCCCGGTGCTGCCCGCGCACGCCCTTTGCGATCTTGTGCATCGTGCCGCAGCGTTGCCGCAGCTCCAAAAAGCGTCGCCGGGCGTCGGGATCTAAGGCGCGAATTGTTTCCGACAAACTCACATCCGACTTGGTCTTTTGCCCGCCGCTGGCAAGCTTGCCAAGCTCACCTTGCTCGGCATGAACTCTCGCATCGATGGCCGCCTGAAAGCGCGGAACCGCGGTGAGCCCAGCCAGGTAGGCTAGCTCACCCGCAGCAACCAGCGGCAAGAGGATATCGGGTGAGATCATTGCTGCAGTCACAGTTGCGCCACCAAGAAAGAGCAAGTTCCACCGAAAGGTGAATGCCTCCTTGAGGTAGCGCAGAATTCCGGCCTTCTTCTTAGCCACGAGTCTTAGTCGTCTCCCGCTCGACTCGATGATTCGAGCTGCTCAATGGTGTCGCGAATCTCAAAGACGATGTCTTGAAAATCATCATCTCGCTGCATCTCGCGCGCAGGCTTATCTGGCGGAGGAACATCCATTTCTTGCAGGATGGTTCCTGGCGACGAGGAGAGAATAAAGATTCGGTCTCCAAGATACACAGCTTCCTCAATAGAGTGCGTTACCAGGAACACCGTTGCTTCGAGCTCTCGCCACAGGCCCACGAGGTTGTCCTGCATGAGCATTCGCGTTGCCGGATCGAGAGCACCAAAGGGCTCATCCATCAGAATAATTCTTGGATGAAGAATAAGCGTTCTGGCGATTGCAACCCGCTGCCTCATGCCACCGGAGAGTTGGTGAGGATACTTATCGGCGTCGTCCTTAACCGAGAGGCCGACTTTGTCGATCCACTCTTTGGCAAGCTCGTAGCGCTGCTTCTTCTTCATGCCGCGGCACTCAAGCCCAAAGGCGACGTTGTCGAGAACCGTCCGATGATCGAAGGAGGTGTAGTCCTGAAAGACCATGCCTCGGTCGGCGCCAGGGCCGTGAACGTCGACGCCATCGACTTTGACGGTGCCTGTTGTCGGCGGGTGTTGCGGTGATAGCCCAGCGATGAGTCGCAAGATCGTTGACTTGCCACAGCCCGAGGGCCCGAGCACCGAGATGAACTCGCCGTGACCGGGCTTGTCGGCCACCGTGAAGTTCATGTCTTTGATCGCGGTGAAAGCAGACGGCCCATCGCCAAAGACTTTGCTAACGCCCGAGAACTCGACGACGGGGACGTCGGTGGCTGGCGTATCCGCCACCTCTGCTTGCTCATTGGTCGTTATCTTCGGAGCAACGATAGCGGCGACAGCGGCACCCGCGGCTTCCGCAGCTGCAACCTCTACCTCGTCGACACCGGCGTCACCCGCCGACGCAGCCCCCTCCACGGCCTCAGTGCTAGAAGCTGCGACTTCTTCTGATTCAGCAGCGTCGGCTGCTTCAGCGCTCTCGTTCTTTCCTTCCGACATTTAGAGATCCTTGCGATAGGGAAAGAGGCCTCGCTGAAACCAAACCAAGGCACGGTCGATGATGTACGCCATAAAGCCGATGATTAGGAGCAAGAGCAGTGCGTGCTCCATGTTTCCGCCTCGAGTGAAACTCTGATTGATGAGAAAGCCAATGCCAGCCTTCGCATTGATGACTTCGGCCAACATGATGTAGCCAAAGGCGAGACCAAAGAGAAAGCGCACCGATGTGAAGATGTCGGGCAGTGCGAGTGGCACAAGCACCTTAAAGATAATCTGCCGGCGAGACGCACCAAGCGTCTCGGCGGTCTCGACATAGCGCTCGTTAATCGAGAGCACCGAAGCGACCGTATCCGAGAAGATGAAGGGCACCGTGGCGATGAAGATGAACATGATCTTCTGCTTGTCCTCGATGCCAAACCAAATCAGCGTAAGTGGAATGAGGGCGGCAAGAGGCAAGCTGCGTCCAAAGAGAACCAGCGGTGCGAGAAACGACTGCAATGGCCGCCACGAGCCAGCGAGAATGCCGGCGGTAACCCCAACTGAGATGGACAAGCCGAAGCCGAGAAAGACTCGCTTAAGCGTCGCAGCAATGCCGGAGAGCAAGCCTCGCTCAAGAAGCGTATCGATACTTGCCCACACCTCGTAGGGAGAGGGCATGAGCGTCGGCGAGAGAATTCGCTCCTCGGCAATGCTACCAGCTGTTGCCCAACTCCAGACTCCGAAAACACATGCCAAGCAAAGCCCGCCAAGAATCATCCTGGCGACAAAGCCCTGCTCTTCTCGAAGTCTCCCTCCAAAGAGGGAGCGAAGACTAAAGCCGCTTTGGCTCACTCGAGCCCGCCGGCCTCGGCTGGGTAGACCTTGATCTCGACGCGACGATTCTTTGCTTGGTTAAGCGGATCGTCTGCGTCTGCAGGACGGTCCCAACCAGCACCAACTGCCGAGAACTGATTTGGCTGAAGCTCGGTAAACTTCTTAACGAGGCCTTCTTTGACCGAGTTTGCCCGGTTGTTGGATAGCTCCTTGACCAAATCGGCTGGAGCGCGCCCCTTCATAGACGAGTCTGCGTGCCCCTCGATGACGATGCGAGCCGCACCGTACTGGCCCGCAAGCTTGCCAACTTCTTCAATCACAAAGTCGACGTTTGGATCGTAGAGAACCTCTTTGGTTTTGCCATTCACATCCTTGGTCACCATCTTCTTTAGCTCGTGAGAGTTGGGGAAGAAGTGAATCACGATGGTCTTGGTGAGGATCTCCTCGCTCTCGGCTTGAATCGAGCTAGCGGCGGCTGGAGCAAATTTAACGTCGTATTCGTTCTTCTGATTTGCGTACTTCTCTTCTTTCGCGAGGCGCTTGAGAATCGAGAAGTCCATGATTTTGTCAAATGGCACCTTCTGGCCAACCGAGCGAATTCGGTTGTAGAGGTAGTGAGCTGTGTTGTAGGTGCGCTCGAAGTTCGTCGGGTTGTTCTGGTTCATGAAGAAATCGCGGTTCTCCGCGAAGTTCGTCCAGTGTGCGTCTGCAAGCATTCCAAGGGTCTCATCCGCTGGAATCGAGTAGCCATCTGACATGAGTTTGGCAGCCGTGGTCTTCGCCTCATCATCCTTAAGGTCTTCGACCGAATCGAAGATGCCACGCACAAGACCTTCGAGAATATCGTCGTGATCTTTAGCGAAGTCGGCACGTGCAAACCAAACATCGGCAATCAGCTTGTTGGCAGTTCCGGTTGTGACGATGAGCTTATTGCCAGCAACTTCGCTCAGGTTGTAGATGTCTGGTGCCCACGTAACGCATGCAGAGATGCTTTTCTCGGCGTTGTAGGCAGCCGCAGCCTGAAAGGCGTCGGCGGTGAAGACAAATTCAACTTCCGACGGCTGGACGCCAGCATTGAGAAGAGCGTTGAGGATGAAGAAGTGCGATGGAGAATTTTGTGCGAGGGCAATCTTCTTGCCGCGCAAATCGGCGATGGTCTTAATCGAGTCTCGGACCACGATACCGTCACCGCCGTTGGACCAATCGATTTGTTGGAAGACGCGCGGCATGGTGCGCGAGTCCTTTTGCAGCCCCTCGACTAAGAGCGGCAACATGTCGACAGTCGCCCAACCAATGTGAACGTCACCCGAAGCGAAGACGTTGCGCATCTGCACTGGGTCATCAATGAGAACAAGCTCGACTTTAAACTCTTTGCCCTTTGGAGTCTTCCAAACCTTCTTGGCCGCAAAGCCCTCGTTGGCGTAGATGATCGGCGCCCAACCAGCCCATACGTTGATGGCAAACTTTACGGTGTTGCTGCTGTCCAGCTTCTTGTAGTCGGATACGCCCTTTACCTCGGGCAATTTGCTCGAAGCTACGTAAGAGTATTCCTTAACGGTGGTGATGCCCTGCGAATCAGGGGCTTCGGCGCTAAGGCCGGCCTCATCCCGCATATCGTCTAGGGAGATATCGTCGGGCTTTGCTTCCTTGTCGGAACCTGCAAATCGCCATACAGCGACGCCGATGAGCCCGGCGATCACCAAAAAGACCGCTGCGTAAAATCCTGGTTTCGGTTTTCCTGCCATGTTTGTCTACCTGATCAGTTCTTTGTAGCGAGCAACCGGAGCTGCAAGCTGGAATGTAGTGTGAGGCATGATGGCCTCACAAGGTGCGAAGGTGGCGTTAAGAAAAACGCCGAGAGCCGAGTTCTGACAGACCATAGGAGTTGGTCTCGAACTCGGCGGGATCGAGTTATTCGGTTTCGAGCTCTGCTGGACCGAGGTCTTTCGACGTTTCGGTAATAGGAGTGGTTTCTGGAGACTTGAGCCCCAACTCCACTTCCAGCTCGCTGAGAGCGTCTTCGGCCATCGAAACCTCAAGGCGCTCTTCGGCCTCGATGTCTGCAATGCCTTGCGAGGACATATCGGCCGCCACGCGAACCTTGCCGCGATTGTTGTCGATCTTGCCTTGGATGAGATTCTCCAACTGGCCGAAGTCGGTTGTGACATTAAAGTCAAAGCCCTCGGCGAGTTTGGCGATTTCAGCCTCAGCCTCGCTCATTTTAAGCTCGGCATCGTATTTCTGAATTTTCTGACGAACCTCAACGAGTTTCTTGTTGGCGTTCTTAATCTTCTTAAGATTGTTCTCGTACGCCGTCTCGTGCATCGTAAGTTGCTCGACGTTCTGCGCCATCTCGGTCTTGGCCTTCTGCAGCTCGAGCGCAAACTTCGAGGCGGTCTCGCGATCACCTAGCTTTAGATAGGCCTTTGCTTGGCCCTGAAGCTTTGCGACGTGCTTCTCGTTTTGCGCAACTTGGCGATTTACGCGCTCGACCAGCCCGCGGTATTGCTCGAGGCCCTCACGGCCCTCTTTCATCTGCTCGACGGCGGTGTCGTACTCGTATTGCATTTGGGCGATCGGATCGGCCTCCCAAAAAACGTTGGCAAGCTTGTTCACTTGCGCTCGAAACGACGCCCAGAATTTCTTAAAGATCATGGCTCCCTCTCTGCGATAACCAGTGCTCGCTTCCTGCGAGCGTGTGTCCCGACCAAGATTTGGTCTGCAGCGTAGCCGCCTCACGCGTGCCTAACAAGGCAGCGGAGTAGCAAAAGCCCGTGGGCGCGGTCTAGAGGTAGTCTTGGCACCACTCTTCGCTGCGATTCCACAGCTCGAGCGCCAATTTCTCGGTGGCGACCTTGTTGGTAGGAGACTCCTTGCAATCGGCATAATACCGACCGCTATGGTTGGCAATCTCTGCATTGGTTGCGCAGTGAAGACTTGTCTTTGCTCCTTCCTCTACGGTGAGCATATTGCGCGTAACCAGGGGACGAATCGGCCAGGGGATGCGTCGCCAGATCTCCGATTTGATAACTCCCGGGTGCAGCGAATAGGTCGTGATGCCCTTAGGCAAGCGCTTTGCCAACTCCATACTAAAGAGCACGTTCGCCAACTTTGAGACGCAGTACTCTTTGAAGCCCGCGATCGACTTGGTGGACCTTTGAAGAACGTCGAAGTCTATCCCAGAAGCGCGCAAGTGGCCTCGGCTGGCAACATTCACAATTCGAGCAGTACCGGCCTTCTCTAGGGCAGGCAAAAGTCGTTGGGTGAAGAGAAACGGCCCCAGGTGGTTGACGCCAAATTGAATCTCAAACCCCTGCTTGGTTTGTCCGCGACTTCCGGCAAGTCCCGCGTTATTAACTAGCAGGTCCAGCGCAATGTCTCGGCTCAAGAATTCTTCTGAAGCCCGCACAACACTGGCGAGGTCGGAGAGATCGAGTTGCAAAAATTCTATGTTCTCAGAGCCGGTCTCCTCTTTAATTGCCTCGACGGCAGCCCGGCCCTTTTCTTCGGAACGGCAAGCCAGCACCACTTGAGCCCCCGACGCTGCAAGTTCTCGAGCCGTTACACGCCCAATCCCTGCATTTGCTCCGGTGACAATGCAGACTTTCCCCTTGAGTTCTTCGCTTCGCACGAGGCAATCCTGACAGACACCCAGGCTGCTTCAAGGAAAAACCAGCCGAATCGCGATCCGCTCGGTTTGTTCGTTCCCCGCGTTGAAGTCTCTCGCTATGATCGCGAGCGATATGGAAGACTGGGAAAGCGACCCTGTTGTCGAGGCCGCGATAACGGGGGCTCGCGAGCAGATCATGTTTGTGGATCGCGACCTTCGCATCACCCGTGTGAACTGGCTGATGCCCGGTTTCAAAATGGCTGACCTGGTTGGCAATCTCGTCAGCGAGTTTATTCCGCATGCCAATAAACGAGTTACGGCACTCCTAACGCAGGCACTTGCAACCGGGAAGCCAGGCTCCTTCGAGTTTGAGTCTCCTACCGTAACCGGGCCAATTCAGTGGTCGTCCCGCGTGTTGCCCGTGATTGAAGATGGTGTCGCAACCTCTCTCGTCATCCTTTCGCTTAACATCACGGCACAGCGACAAGAGAATGCCACTCGATCCCCATTCTTTAAGTTATCGAAAGATCTGCTTTGCACCGCTAGCCTCGAAGGATATTTCAAATCGGTAACTCCGGCCTTCACAAAACTTCTTGGACACAGCGAGGCCGAGTTCCTTACCCAACCGTTTGTTGATTTTATACACCCGGAGGATGTGGAGCACACCGTGGGTTTCATCGCGCGAATGGGCGAGGACGGCTCCTTCGACGATTTCGAAAACCGCTACAGGGACAAAGATGGTTTGTACCATCGCATCTATTGGAGCGGCGTTTACGACTATAGCACGGAGCTAATCTACGCCGTTGGTCGCGACATCACAGAAAAACGTCGACTCGAAGAGCAGCTCCTGCAATCGCAAAAGCTCGATGCCGTTGGGCAGCTCGCCGGAGGTTTGGCACACGATTTCAACAATCTTGTACTGGCTGTGATGATGAATGCCGAGCTTGCAATGCGCGACGCCGACGGTTCTCTCGTCAATGAGTGCCTAAGAGAAATTATGACTGCTGGTGAACGAGCCGGTGCCATAACGACACAACTGCTCTCCTTTTCCAAAGCAGATGTATTTCAGCCGGTCGTTGTCGATTTGTGCGAAATCGTTCGAGACCTGTGGAGCATGATTCGAAGGCTCTTGCCCGGCTCAATGGAGATCGCCGTTTTGCTAGACGATGAGCCGATCTACACATGTGTCGACCGAGGTCAGATCGAACAAGTAATCGTGAACCTTTGCATCAACGCTCGCGACGCAATGCCTGCCACTGGCGGCAAACTCAAGCTCAGCGTCGAATCAGAAAAGAACGGTCGGGCGATCCTGCGCGTTATCGATAACGGCACCGGTATCCCACAAGCTCTGCAACAGCGGGTTTTCGAGCCGTACTTCACGACCAAAGACCGTGGCATCGGCACCGGTCTAGGACTCTCTTCAGTCTACACAGTTCTTTCGCGGCATCGTGGCCGAATTGATGTGCAGTCTGTACTGGGAAATGGATGCGAAATGCGCGTTTGGCTTCCACAGACCGATGCGCCCAACCTTCCTGCTCTCATTAACCTTCCAGAGACCGTTTCTGGCAAAGCACTTTCGGGCATGACAATTCTTGTCGCCGAAGACGATGCCCAAGTGCGCACCGTTGTTGTGCATGTCTTGGAAGCCGAAGGCCTTACCGTCCACGTTGCCAAGGACGGAGCCGAAGCGATTGAGCTGCTTGACGACATCGAGGTTGATTTCGCACTTCTCGACCTTGTGATGCCACGCGCATCCGGGCACGACGTCTTCCTTGCCCTCCGCAAGCGCTTGCCGCACGTACCGGTCGTGTTTAGCACCGGGTACACCGATGGGCACCTGCCCGATGAAACTCTCTCGGACCCACGCGTCGTGCTATTGCGCAAGCCCTACCGCCCGCAAGCACTGAGCAGTGCTCTGTGTTCGATGCTCCCCGAAAGCTAGCGATGGCCCAGCGTAGCTAGAAACTAAGAGTACTTCTCAAGAGTCGATTCCGAATTTGAGCGCTAGGTGGGCGATCGCATCACCAACACTGTGAGCGACCCGTGGTGGGTGAAGCGCATCAACAGCGCGCTTTAATGGCGGAGTAATGGGATGTCGTCGCCACGAAGCATCGCTCTTGGCACTTTGCGGACTGCCGTAGTTTGGCAACTCCTGATCAACGGCCTCGATTGCAGCTTGCATCGTCGAGGTTCGTGCAAGCTTGTGGTCGCCAAGCCAGATCTCGACACCGCTTCGCCCGGCCGGCTTGAGTTCGAAGCAAAGCATCACCCCGTGCTTGTCGAGAAAGTGCAGCATCATTCCGCGCGTTCCCAAAGACAGCCACGCGTACATCGAGATTGCCGCCGCCTCTTGGGTTTGCGTCATGGTAAGTGGGTCGAAGGTGCTTAGTCGTTGCTGGAGTTCTTCGAGAGTCACTGGCGCGTCCTCTCGGTCGTCCTCCTCCGGCCCAGGAATCTTGCCTGCAGGCGTTTCACCGCTCTCCTCTCGTTCTGGAGCCTCGCGGCTCACCCCAGCATCGAGAGTGGCACTGGTAACGATGTCGAGTGACGAAAGGTCTACGAAGTCTAAGATGAGACAATCGCTCGCACTCGGGTCCAGTCGCATGCCTCGACCGACACACTGCAGGTAAAGCGACTCGGAGCGGGTTGGTCGCACCATCGCGATTGCACTCACGCCAGGATCATCAAAGCCTTCGGTGAGCACGCCAACATTGGTTATGACGCGCAGTTTTCCTTCGCGAAATTTTCTTAGCGTCCGTTTTCGATCGGGCTTAGGCATTTCGCCACAGACCATTCCGGCTCGCACTCCCATGTCATTTAGGGCACGGCTAAGATTTTCCGCGTGCCGAACTCCCACACAAAACGCAATTGTCCTGCGGTCACGGCACAGTTCGGTGATGCTTCGCGCAACGAGCTGATTGCGTGTTTCTACATCGACTGCTTCTTCAAGCTCCTCGAGATCAAAGTCATCGCCGCGCATCGTTACGTCACCAAGCGAGATCTTGGTTTCGACGCGCACGCCCTTAAGGGGCCGCAAATAGCCATCTTCGATCATTTGCAGTAGCGAGCGCTCGGCGACAATCTCCTCGAAGATTTCACCAAGGGCACGACCGTCCGCACGACGAGTAGTTGCCGTAACCCCAACAAGGGTGCCAGGCCAGTCTGGCGCAAAGACGCCAATCGCCTCAAGCACACTGCGATTTGCCTCGGCGACCGCATGGTGGCATTCATCGTAAATCACCAGGCGAATGTCGCGGCCCGCAAGCGCCTTGCCGATCCGGCCTTCGTGAAGAGAGCGAATGGATGCCACCAAAACCCGGGCTCGCTTGCTCGCGCGTTTCATTCCCCTTTCAATGTCGACGCGTCGATTGTCGTTTGAACGGGCAAGAGCCGCTTCGATCTTCTCTTTGGCTTGTACTAGGAGTTCATCGCGATGAGCGAGAACCAAAACATCATGTCTTGCGCGGCGAATAAGTTCGGAGAAGACAATCGTCTTGCCGGCCCCAGTTGGCAGGGCTAGCACCATACGACGCACCCCCCGCTTGCGGGCGGCAATCACGGCATGCACGGCTTCAAGCTGATACGGGCGTAGCTTCACAAGGATCGCGCGCTAGTGTCACGCGCCACGCTGCTGCAAACAAGCTTCCTGCGCCTAAATGGCGTTCTACCAGGGGTTGGAGAACTTTGAATCCGCAACAAAGCTTGCGTCGCTAAGGCTTGTGAGAAATGCGATCAGATCGCTGCGTTCATCATCACTGAGTTCGAAGTTCTTCAGGTCGCTGGACCGCCAAGGATTCTCTCGGCCGTCTCCCGCATGTGGGCCGGATTCAATTCGGCGCCCGCCATCTTCGTAGATGCGAATAAACTCCTCTAAGGTTGCGACGCTTCCATCATGGCCATAGGGCGCCGTGAGAGCAACGTTGCGCAGAGAGGGCACGCGAAAGCGCCCCATGTCTTTTGCAAAGCCCGACTCGGCAATCCGTCCCTGCGCGTTTGCTGGGTAGCTGCCTTCTCCATCGATATTGTAGAGCCCAATGTTGTGAAAGGGCGAAGTTTGCGACCGATTGGTAGCAGAGGATTGCACTGCCGTTGTGAAGGCAAATCCCGCGTGGCAGTTGCTGCACCCAAGACGCTCCGAGTAGAATAATTCTGATCCACGACTTGCCGAACCAGAAATGGCGCCGATGTCTCCAGCCAGAAAGAGATCAAAAGGCGACCGATACGAGACCAACGATCGCACAAAGGAGGCCAGTGCCAGCCGTACTGAATCCACAGAAATATCCTCGCCAGGATATGCATCGGCAAAGAGTTCACGATAGCGAGCATCACGAACCAAGCGAACTACAATCTCGTCTTCAAGCCCAGCCATACCCATCTCGAGAGGAGCGTCACCAAACATGGGTCCCATCAGTTGGTCTTCGATGGAATGCACAGCTCCCTGAGCCCATGTTAGGGGAAAGGCATAGATTGCGTTCGCGAGCGATGGCGCATTGAGGACACCTTCATCGCCGGTGGCGCCTGAGGAAAGCGCAAGAGAGTCTGCAAATGCGAGTTCCTGTTTGTGGCAAGTTGCACACGCCAAGGTTTCATTCCCTGACAGCCTAGTATCGTAAAAGAGATGGCGTCCAAGCTCGATAGCCTCGGCGGTTAGACGATTGTCGAGGGGCGCGATGGGCTCGGGAAAATGCTGAGGCAGGCCAAGGTCTATATCGATGCCATGGTCCTCGTCGGCAGCTGTGCAGGCAAGCAACACAAACGTGGCAACGAAGATCGCAGTTTTCATAGTGCGAAGCTTGCGTAGAATTGCGCCTGCGTTGCCAGTTCAAGCTCGGGCTCAAGCTCGGTTTGAAATTGGGCATCGTCGTAGTAGCCCATCGCGTTTACGCGCAGTGAGGCGCCCACGTGCATCGTATCGGTGACCCGCAGATTTGCTCCGGCTCCAAAGAACCCCATCGGCAACAAGGCGGTGTCCTCAAGCGCCAATGCGGGAAGACTGACCCGCGTCACTTCGGCGCCCACTCCCATTTGCAAATACGGAGAGATCCAGGCGTCGGTATAGAAGCGCGCTCCAGCGGAGATGGTCATTAAGGCGCTGCTCCGGTCGATGGCGGTGTCGTACTCGCCCATCGCTTCGCTAAGCAGAAAGTCGTCAGTGAAATAGGTATCAAAGCCTGCTTCAACGAAGAAGGTCGTATCAAGAGCCTTATTCGCAAAGATGCCGAGACCATTCATTCGACACGCTTGCCAACCGGTTCCCTCTGGTGCTTCGCCAGAGGCAGGTGTCGCTTCTCGAAAGCCATAGCCGCCAATGCGAACTCCCAGTGCATCAACAATGGGCTCGGCCGATGCCGTAGCGGGCAAGGCAATAAGGAGAGTGACAAGAATCGCGTGTTTGCGCATGACTTCTTGCCGTGTGCAAATCCCAATCCCCTGGTGCTCGTGTGCCGACTTTGGCGAATCTATGGAGCTTCGCTACAGCCCCTTGAAGAAAGTGTGGAGAAGCTCCACAGAACGTCTCCGAAACGCAGAAACGGCTCCTCGTCGTGTGAACAAGAAGCCGCCGGCGGATGTGAAGTGTTGGATACGGCTATGGGAGATTGGCTGCGATGAGGTCTTCCATTGACTGTTGATTAATTTCACCACCAGCAATCACTGCGAGCATCACCATTCGTGCCTGATCCTCGGAGAGGTGCCCAAGTCGAAGTAACTCGGCAGCAGCCTCAGCATAGTTCTCAATAAGAATAAGGCCTTCGAGTCGCACAGGATCGATCGTTTTAACGTTGTGAATGAACGCCACCGATACTTGTGTATCAAAGGTGTCCAAGATGATGCGATAGGCATCAGGATCGACGTGACTGCTATCACCAAACATCACAAAGACTTGGCTTGGATTCGCTTCGAAGACCTCGGTAATGTCTCGCACCTTCTCGTCTTTGGCGAGAAAGGGAATGCCCGAGATGCCGGTAGAAATCGGCCCTAGAGGCACACCATTGTCGGCGAGCCAGTCAGGGATTTCCACAACCATGCTTGGCTGACGGGCCGTGACGAAGTTGATATCACCAGCAGCGCCGGTGCCATCACCAAACTCAAGAATGCTTAGTAGCTCGGCCATTCCCGGGTAAGGATCATCGGGAAGGCTCTGCCCCGATGGCGCCGGCGGAACAATTGTCTTATCAAGGTCTGAGAGAATTCCCAACTCGCGGACGATGGGCGCTCCATCGTCGGCTCGCTCCTTAAGCTTCTCAAGAGCGGATCTGCCAACAAAGGAAAGTTCGGAGAGAGCGAGAACCGTCTGCAAAGGACGCGCTTCTAAAATTGCATCAACAGCGCGACCATCAAGGGCGATGTCGTCGTCGAGTGTTCCTGCAGTTGATGTGTTCACAAGAGATACGACGGCTCGCGCTTCGCGAACCGTAAAGCTGACGTTATCGTAGCGGCCGAGTTCATCATCTCCTTCGGGAACAAAGCCGTTGTCAAAGGCAAAGTCTAAGAGGCTTTGCAGTGCCGAATCACCAACGCTGGGCACGTCATCAATCTCGTCGACCGAATCAAACGGGTCGGAGAGCAAACCCGCGCCATCGCGATGCTCAATCATATTGCGCGCTGCATTGCTCCGCAGGCTGGCATCGTCGTCCAACACTTCGAAGGTCGTACTGGGATCGTTTACAAATCGAAGCAGGCCAACTTGTGGCGCACTGCCGGGCACCAAGTCGACAAGGCCAAACGGGCTATCGGCTTTGCCTCCAACGCCCATCACCTCGGGTTCGGTGCTCTCACACGCCGATAGCGATGCGAGGGCGAGCAGTACCGAGGCGAAGGTTTGCAGTTTGGCCATACGGCCCGTAGTGCAGGTAGCGCGCCACAGCGAATGCGGCGATGACTTCTTTAACGTTGGCAACTTACGCCGGAACTTGGCCGCTTCCAGTAGCTTCCTTGCCGGCTAGTCCACTAGCCCGCGCGCCTTCATGGCTTGGCTTCTTAGCCCTTTAGTGGCAGGTAGACGTCGGTGATTTGCTCGTGCTCGGCGACCGTGGGCATGCGCGAGATGTAGTGGAAGTAGACCGGAAAATCGCGCAGTTCCTCGCCGCTATTTGGAAGCCACTCGGAGTAGAGCGGGAGCACGGTATCGCTAATGGTGTCGGTAGAACCGTGATGTCGAACGACCGCGCAACGGCCACCGGGAATGAACTTGTGGATGACACCCTGCGGATTGCTTGGCACATCTTCTTTCACCGTTCCGCAGATATCAAAATGGAACTCTTCTGGTTTTGTCTCTGCAGGATCTGAGTACGGAACACCATAGGTATTGCTGCTCGCATTTGGAGATAGCGAATTACTCTTGCGCCACTCGATAAATTTGGCAACCGAAGTGTTAATGGTTTCTGGTGCGCCGATGTGCTCAAGCACCGCGACCTTCTCTTCTAAGAACTTTACGATTTTTACACTCATAGTATTTCTCCGAGGTGGTAAGGGGAATTGATATTGCTTGGCCCAATCGTTCCAATCGGGCTTGGCGCGAAACTGCGAAGGGGTTTGGCCTTGCGCTTTCTTAAAGGCTCTTGAAAAAGACTCGGGATTCTCGAACCCAGCTTCAAAGGCGATATCGATGATGGGAGCATTGGCGTCAAAGGCCAGTTGGTAGGACGCCTGCTTGAGTCGCAAAAGTCGCACCAAGCGCGAGACGCTAACGCCGGCATAACTTGTGAATTGCCGGTGAAAGTGAAACTTAGAAAACCCTGCGATGCGGGCGAGATGCTCGACTCTAAGCTCTTTACCTAGATTGGCATTGACGTAGTCGATAACGCGCCAAATGCGCTCGGCGTAGTCGTTTGCGGTGTCTTCCTTCATGGCTCTTGCATTGCGTTAGAAGAACAATGCGTTAGAAGGACATTGCACCACAAGAAACCTGTTGTCCTGACCGTTATTGCTATTTTTCCGTTACTTAGAAGTTAGCGTGAGGAGTAGGAACTTAACGCGCTGATTGTCGCCCTCGCCGGTTCCAAAGAACGCTTCGGGGCGCGCACTGGGCAGATCGCTTACATCAAACGATGGCGGCAGCTTTATCCAGGTTTGCGAGAATCGCTCGGCATTGCGCAGAAGACGTTGGAGAAACGGCATATCGGCAAGCCGCGTGCGGGTGCGATCGTAGTCTTCTCCCCAAGGTGGGTCGATGAAGAGAAGGTCGGCGCGAACGGTTGCGAGAGCTTCTATGGCAGAGGCGCAGCGCCACTGGATTCGATCGGCAACCTTGTACGTCCTCGCATTGTGAGTGGCCATGTCCAAGCGAGCCTTGTCTATCTCCAGAGCTTCGACTTCACATCCGGCGCGAGCAAAACCGATCGCATTGCCTCCGGCGCCGCAACACGCATCGACAACCTTGCAGCCGGCGGCGCGCTTGCCAATCTCAAGAGCGAGCGCCTCGGGGGTGAGCGAGATTTGCCCTTCTTTATCGAGCCGCACACCACTACGAGAAAACCCTACGCTGCCCTGTCGACGGCGGCGCGCATCCTCGGTGCGAGCCGCTCGCACGAGTTTGCGATTGAGCTCGGGCGCAACGGTGACAGCGAGGGTACGCCCGCCGATGCCTACTCCGCGCAGACGCGCTTGTATATCCGCTGCAACGCGCCTCTCGACGCTCGCGTGTGCGCGCTTCCACCCGGGTTCGGCAGTTTCGACTTCGAAGCCTGGGCCAAGCAAACGCTGGGCATCGACCCACTCGGGGATGTTGCGAATGTCGATGCGAACCGGCATGCGCGCAGTGTAGACAGCTTGAAGAGGCTCGCCTAGCGGTTGCGAGAGATTTACCTCTGAGTCGCGCTCGCGCGCTCGAGCAGTGCATCGATATGTTCGTCTGCGCCGCTCGCAAAGAGCCACGGCGGCCGAGACTGCCCCTTCTTGGTATCGCATGCGAGCACAGCGTCGCGCCACGCCTGTGGAATGGCCTCGGCTCCGTGCAGTGCACCGATGAGCCCGCCAACGATGCAGGCGTTGGTATCGGTGTCGCCACCCCCTGCCAAGGTTTGGCGAATCGCCTCAGAATAGTTCGAGCCGATGTGAAGGTGGTGGAAGGCGTGCGTAAAGGCGATCTTCGCAAAACCGTCTTGCGGCGTACATGCGGTCGGCTGCCCGGCAAGCGCCAAGGCGAGCCAGGATTGCACCTCTTGGCTCGCATGAGCATCCGTCCAAGTCTTGGCCGTCGCAATCGCTCCGCTGCTATCGCCAGGATGGTTGAGCAAGTGCGCAATGGCGATGACGTAGGCGGCAACCGAATCGGTGCACGCAACGTTTGGGTGCGAGAGTCTTGAGTCGGCTCGGGCCCACTCGGCCAACACGCCCCGGGGAAGCGCGTGGCCCCAGATTGCCAATGGAGTTGCGCGCATGAGACTGCCGTTGGCTTTGCTTCTCATGCAGCGATCGGCTGCCGCTGCCCGCATGACCTGGGCGCACTGGCCTTGGGCCTCGTGGTTTCCGGTGCATGCACCCATTGCCATGTCCGTCGTGTTGCCAATATCAAAAGGCCGCGAGGTTACCCAATGGTAGTACTCGCGGGCGACGGCTTCGAGCGTCGGCTCGTTGCTGCATGCAGTCTCTTGCAGGCCACGGGCGAGGCAGATGGTTAGCTCGCCATCGTCGGTAATTTGCCCAGGAGCGAGTGCATGCATGCCTCCTCCGGGAAATCGCAGGGCATCCTCAATTTCGTCTGCGGTTGGAGCATGGCGCCCAAACTCCAAAACGCCACCGGCCGCATCACCAATGAACGCACCCAGAAGTGACCCTCGTGACAAATCCCGAAGCGTGCCTTGCATCTCGCAATCTTACAACAGGCCACACTTACCTCCAATGTCAGCAGGAAATCTCGTTGCGAGAATGAATAAGAAGCCTTCGGAGAGGGTAGAATAGGAGTATGAAACGCTGTCTTATGCTCTCGGCGCTTGGGCTCCTGCTATTGCAAGGGCAAGCAAACGCGCAACAGTCCCTAACAACAAGCAACGTCGTCGATTACGACTTTGCCGACTTTACCGCGGCAGGCTTTGCACCAACGCCGGCAGCGGGCCAACTCGATTCGGATGAGTGGATAGCAACCCGCGTTCTTGGCATCAACCTCGAATTTGGGGACACCAGCGCGAATGCCGACTTTGCAAACGGCGCCTCGGGCGGTGGGGAGACAGCTGGTGGCATCTGGGCGTTCTCGCCGGTTGATGCCGTCTGCGGCAGCGGACCGCAAACCATGCTTGGAGTGCAGCCAAGCAATATGACCTTTAGTCCTGGCACCTTCCAACTTCGGGTTCAGAACAATACCGGCGCCGTTCTCACCGAGTTTCATCTGCAATACGCTTTTGCGTGGTTTAACGATGCAAATCGTTCGGTCGCGCACACGGTTCAAGTGCTGCAAGTCGATGCGGACAACGCCACAACCGGCTCGGTTGCACTTGCCGCGCTTGCTGCCGAAACGCCAGTCGATGCGGATGCTGTGCCAGCGTGGGATGGACAGTGCCAAACGGCTACCGTCGATCTTTCGAGCATCCCCATCGCCGATGGCGACAACTTCGTCGTCGTCTTTGAAGTTGATGATGGCAGTGGCAGTGGCAGCCGAGACGAGGTTGCCTTTGGCGAAGTGCAGGTTGCTGCCATGGCAATCTCGGATGCAGGCCCTGTGCTCGGAGCCGACGCGGGCGCCGCCGATGCATCGGTAGACGACGGAGCGGATGCTGCCCCTGGTGCTCCTGATGCAGCATCCGGCGCGGCCAGTGACGCCGGCGGAGAAGAGCCCGACGATGGGTCGGACTCGGGCTGTGGCTGTTCGTCGGGACAAGGCGCTCCGCCTACGCCTCTAAGTGTTTTGCTATTTGCATTTGTCGCATGGGGCTTGCGCCGCCGAAAGGGAAATTCATGAGCCGTTCGACAAGACGCTGTTCAACAAGACGCTGTTCAACAAGGCGCCGTTCGACAAGACGCTGTTCAACAAGACGCTGGGCAGGCATTGCGGTCGCCGCATTCCTCGCCCTTGGCGGCGCTCACCAAGAAAGCGCGCAGGCCAAGAAAATGGCGGTGCCAAGCGAAGCCACTGCCGCAAAACGCTTTCGGGTGATGGATAGCGGAAAGCTTGGCTACATCGACGAGAACGGCAAGATCCAAGTCCCGCTCGCCTACGAAAGTGGTCACTACTTCTACGATGGCTTGGCCGCTGTTCGCGTTGCACATCAACAATGGGGCTTTGTCGACCCATCTGGATCCCTCGTCATCCCAGCGACCTTCGAGTACGTTCGGGACTTTCACGATGGCTATGCCGCAGTGGAACAAGATGATAAGTGGGGCATCATTAACAAGCGCGGCGAGTTTACCGTCCAGCCAACCTTTGAACGCATTGGCGATGTGCGTGAAGGTGCCGCCAGCTTTACGGTAAACAAAAAGAGTGGCCTTATAGATGTGCACGGCAAAGTGCTTGTGCCGCCAATCTACGACCATCTCTCGCCCCCAAAAGATGGCTGGTGCATTGTAAAGAAAGAGGGGCGCTACCTCTTTATCGATACCAGCGGCAAGGTCGTCTTCGATCCCATCAAGATCGGCAATGTTGCCTGGGAGTTTAACGAGGGTGTCACAGCAATTCGCGTGCAAGTGCGAAAGGCTCGCGGCAAGCGTTCGGCCTCGCATCGATGGGGCTATATCGATCGCACTGGCAAGATGATCATCAAGCCAAAGTTCGTTCGAGCCCACAGGTTCTCCGAAGGCCTAGCAAGCGTTGAAACCGATGCAAGAATGGGGTTTCTCTTTGGCTATATCGACGCCAAGGGCAAGCTTGTCATCAAGCCTCAGTGGCACCACACAGAAGAATTCTCAGAAGGATTGGCCGTCGTCAAGGTCGGAACGAAATTTGGCTTCATCGACAAGACCGGAAAAATCGCCATCGACGCCAAGTACGATAGCGTCACTGGGTTTAAAAATGGGCTCGCTCAAGTCGAGCTCCACAGCTGCTCCGATGCCCACCGAAGTACGGAAGGCGTCTGCCAACAAGGTCGTACCGATCGTGTCGGCTACATCAATCCAAAGGGAGACTACGTGTGGAAGCCGACGCCTAAGCGCTAAGCCGAGATTCCGTGGGGTCACGCTCCTACCTCGTAGGCGCCTAGTATTACTAGCTTTTTGGAGACAACTCGCGTTTTTGGATCCAGGTGAGATCCAGGGACGCCTTTCCTCGCTGCGCCTTCGCCGATGGCTTCTTTGATGTCGGGCTTCACATCGGCGACGACTACCACCTCGAGCGCTGGGATCAGACCATTGACGACGAACGAATTGCTCCCTACGTGCCCTGTCAGTGTGTGCCCCAAGCACTCTCCTGCGCAGCTTCGTTCTAATCCTGGCTTGTGTTCTCGACGACTGTGGCTACGCCTTGAATGGACGTGCTTTTCAAGAGGATAAGGCATCATTAGTTAGACTGAGACTGTTGCTGCTTTGCGGAGAAACGCGCACTCTCCGCCTATGTCGTGCGAGCTAAATCGCTACCGCCAAAACGGTTGCGGGGAAACGCGCGCAAAGTGACGACGGAGCGAGGAGAGAGTGTGCCCGACGCGTCCGAAGGCTCCCAAGTCGCAAATGCTCGTCGGCCGAAGCGTCCACGATGGCGAAGAATTGTTCGCTGGACGCTACTGTCTATCCTTGGTCTGGCCGTGCTCTTCGTAGCCCTCGTTTGGCTAGTCTTAGGCAACCTCAACTCCGACTTCATCAAATCGAGAATTCAGAGTCTCGCCAAAAGCGCGGCCGGGCTAGAAATCGACTACGACGATCTCGACATATCAATTCGAGGTGGGATCACCGCGACTCGAATATCCATCGCAACGCCCTCACGCTTCCGTTCTTACTCGGATCGCTTCATCACACTCACCGGGGTAGATATCGGGGCCAACCTACTGGACGTGGCAATGGGCGATCTGGACATCGAGCGGGTCCACATAGCCTCCGTTCATGTATCGGTGGTTCGCGATGAACGTGGTGCCACGACACTGACCGAGCTTTTCCCACCTTCGACTAAGAAAACGTCTGAAACATCTCCAAGCAAACCTTCGCCTCCGCTATCGCTAGCGCTCCATGACTTGCCGGAGCTTGCGGTAAAGAGTCTACGGATCGATTCCATCGAGGCCTCGTATATCGAGATTGAGGCAAATCAATTGATACGCGAGCAGCACGTCTCGTCGCTATCCCTCGTTGGTGCGATTCATTTGGCCCCTGGCGACGTCACAGGGACAAAGGTGAAGATCGCAAACTCCGATGCAGAGGGGCTTGTGTATCGCCTCCTGGACCACACCACAGACATTGATAACGAAGTTGCAGTCGCTTTCGATCTGTCGCTGGCATCGAAGAGTGCGCAGCAGCTGTCTCTTGCAGTGAAATCAGACCTGCTTCACCAGGACATGCTCACCACTGTCGCCCCCATTCGGTCTCTGATTGCGATGAATGCTGAGATTGGTTTCGAAGAGAACAAGCGAACCGTCGCGCATATCTCAAAGCTAGCGATCTTGGGAGACGCAGTAGACCTTAGCGGTAGCGCAGAGCTGCCAGACACCAACGATGGCTCTGTGGCGGGCCTTCTTTCGGCCTCCGGCGCAATTCGGCTTTCTACCCTGCCCGTCGAAATTCCAGGGATTTCGATATCGGACGTTGATCTCGACTTCAATCTCGCCGACATCATCATACGCGGGGACGAAGTTGCAGGAGCGTTCGCAGTGAAAGGCACAATTGCCTCTGCCGCAATTGAGCAGGAGGGCAGCCACGCACAAATCGCAGAGACCACGTTGGATGTCAAAGGCGCATTCGAAGATGGTGAACGTGGTACCGCGACCATCGCGTTTTCGGCGGGCTCGGCAAGCACCTCATCTGGCGCAAACGAACACGTGGATTTGCACGATCTCTCTGTGAACCTAGAGACGGGTGATGTGACTTGGAAGAAGGAAACGCCTTCACAGGCCATGGCCCCTGCCCGCCTTCAAGTGAGTATCGGCTCGATGACCAGTGAGTCGGATGAAACCACTCTCGTCGCCAAATCGGTTGGAGCCACAATCATCGGCAAAGACTGGCTAGCCTCGATTCTTGCGAATCGTCCACTCGCCGCTACTGCCGAGATTCCACTTGGCTTCGTCGAACTGCGCTCGCCCGGTTCACGATTGCGGCTAAGCGATACGCACATGAACCTTGCAGCCATCAATGTTGTGCCGGACCCAGCTGCCCCTTATGGCGTTACCGGCGAAGTACGCCTGAACGGCTCTGTAGCGGCCGTACAGAACCAAGCTGGACCACAACGAGTTACCGTTAGCGGAGTACACTTTGAGGCAAATGGTCCCCTGTCGGCACAAAGCGGCCTTGGATTTGTAGAGTTCGCGAAACTACAACTCAAAGAGCGCGGTACGCCTCAAACCGTAGTGCGAGATGCGCGTTTCAACTTGGATGTAACGTCGCCGCTCCTTCTTGCTCCCGGGGAGCGCGGAAGCCCTCGGGCCATCGTATCAGGCCACATTAAAAGTCTGCGCGCTCCTTCGATGGGCGGGTCGCTGCCGAGCTTCACGCTTCGTGTTGATAAGAGTGGCAACTCGGACTACACAATCGCGGCGACCACCAATACTCGAAACCTTCGCTTTGATGGGCAGCAGTTACCGCAACTTCGCTCCAACGCAACCATCTCGGTGTCGCTAGCTAAGCCTAAGATTACTGCCGAACTCAAGGTGAGCGGGCCGGAGGGGCCCAGCTTGACTACGCAATTGCAGGGAGACTTTGATCTGCGCCGCGGCGTGCTGAACTACACCTTCGACCTCTCACTGTCCAAACTCGACGCAATCTCAGAAGAACTCCGAACGAATCTCGCGGAGCAAAATGTATTTGATGCCGGAGCCCAGCGAATCGAGATGACCGCCAAGGGCAACCTACGCGGTCTATTGGTCAATCGAGGTGGTAGCCCGAGCCTGGCCCCTGATCCCATCAAGACACTTAGAGGAACGCAGTCTTTGCAGATCGATGTCGCCGAGGTGCACGTTACGCAAGGCGGTCGAGAAGTGAGCATTCCAAGCTCAAGAGTCACCGTCGCCAGCGAGCATGGGAAGGGTGGAGTTGGCACTGCACGAGTCGAGTTCGAGATTCGCGAGATTGCCGCTCGCATCGGAACCGAGGTGTACTCGGCCAAAGGTCTAACCCATGTCACCACGGCTTCGTTTGACAATGCAATCACCGAGGGACAGCTCACCGTGCGCAGTGAGACGAAGCTAGCCAGTGCCAAGCAACCACAGGTGGAAGGTTTAGAGATAGCGGACCTCTTGCTACTTGGCCACGCCACCATCAAAGAACTCCAATCCGTTTCTCTGCACAACTTGGTTCTCTCGAATCCCAAAAGTGGCACCCACCTCGAGCTCAAAGGGAGTCTAGAGAGGCATAGGGCGCCGCTCGACCGCGTCGACGGGCACGCCCAAACCGTTCCTGGCCGCGAGGCACTGACGGTACATGGGACCCTCACACAGAAACTCAATCCACTCGTAGGACTGGGCGTGGCCAAGTCGGCAAGCGGTTCGGTCTCTGTGCCCTTCCAGATCGAGTCGGGTGACCTGTTGAGCTTCCTCTTTGATGGGCGAGTGAAAGCGCGGAACGTATCTATCGCCACAGCAGATGGCGAGCTTGCGATAACAGGATTAGATGGTGTCATTCCAATCACAGAAGAACTCGCAGTGCTACCGACAGGGGTCGTGCTAATCCCCGGGCCGAAAACCAACGCCCTATCGCGACCTCGCTACTTAGATATCCACCCGTTTCTCGAATCCGATAACTTTCTAACCCTCAAGAAACTTCGATACGGAGCTCATGAGGTTGGTCCGGTAGCCGGAAATATTCGAGTTGCGCGTTCCACCTTTGCTATCGATCAGCTAGAGGCAGGATACCGCGGCGGGATAATCACGGGTCAAATTCGTTCCACCTACCGAGAAAGCGATCCGACTGTTTCGTTGCGGCTCAGCATCACCGGCGTTCGTCCCGATGCCAGCAACGAAGTTCTCGATGCGAATGCGGCGATTACGTTTGTACCGAGAACCCTTTCTCTAGCGGGAAAAATTCAGATCGTTCGCATTGGCAGAGACCACCTTCTTGAGGTGTTGAACATTCTCGATCCCTTTCACGAAATCGCCAGTATCAACAAAGCACGTCTGGGTCTCAAATTAGGCTTCCCAAAGTTTGTTCGCTTGAGGCTGCGCGACGGCACGGTAGACGCGAAAGTTGAACTAGGGGGTCTAGCGAAGACAATTACCATTGACGAGATCAAGGCGGTTCCGCTCGGCCCACTACTGCAGACCTACGTTGCCCCATTCGTGCCCCTCGCGGATGAACGGACCATAGAGTCTGCCGAGGCTTTGCCCGATGAACCGGAGGAGAAACCATGAATACGAGCGTTCTCGGCGCAATCGTCGCCACTCTATGTTTCACGCAGGCATGTGTGAAGGCCCCCAACGTTTCGATCGTCGATAGCAACACCGCCTTGGAGAGCCAGGCGGCTGGCGAGTATCACGCTCTCGAGAACGATCTGCAGCAAGCCGGTATTTCCCCTAGAAGCGAACCCATTCCGCGAGAGAGTTTGATAAGCCGGGGAAACTCTGAGGGGGCTCCGAGCCGAGGCGAGGTCGCTCTGCTGTTCATAGAGGTCGAGCGCGATGCGGCACGAGTGGACGCCTTGTTGTCCGATCAGTGCATTGGAGAGGCCCTCGATGGGCTCCTCAAACCCACGACCGCTCGTTGCAAGGCCAACATTGATACGACCGAGATGACGCAGCTAATTGGACGCGAGAACCTGCACCGCCGCCAAATCTGGCAACTCATCATGAAAGAGCGATCGGAGAACTCGATGCAGAAGGTTCAGACAAGCTGGAGACAAATCCACCTCGAGCGTGTGGTTTGCGGCGGCCTGGTAGAAACGCGCAACAACGTGTGGGAGCCCAAAGAGTGCTGACCTTAAAACGAGCATGCGCGGTTATATGCGCCTTGGGTTTGCACCTTGTGGCTCCAACAGCAAGCGCCCAGCAACAAGCTCCAGAAGACGTCGAGCGATCGATACGCACGCCCAATCGTCTCACCGCTGGGGCCTCCAACGAATTCATGGGCAGCCTATCGCCCTCCGAAGACAGGCTTTACTTCGTTAGTGATTCGGGCGCCACCCTTGACCTCGTTGTGCAGAATCCCGTGGAGAGCGAGCCACAACCGGCTTCCGATGGGTTTGGTGATGTGGCCTGGCCCGAAACCAGCCCCGACGGCAAGCGAATCTCCTATGTCTCCTTTGAACGCGACGCCACAGGAGATGCTTGTGTCCGAAATATTCGGAGTAAGAAAGAAACGTGTGTCACCGATTCCAAGACGGCAGAACTGCAAGTGCTGTGGTGGGACAACGAGTCGCTGGCAGTCTTGTCTCGCAACGCTCTGCATGGTGATTTTTCGCTGTCTAGGATCGATGTTGAGAGTGGCTCGCGTTCCAAACTCGTAACCGCGAACATGGTTGGGATAACGTTATCCCCCGATAGGAAGTGGCTTGCCTACATACCGCTAGAACGGCGCAGGGCTGGCGTAGGCGTCACGTTCTCGAATCGCGCCTCCAAGAGCGTCATGCTTCGGAGTCTTCCGAACACCAGCGGAGCGAGCATCACCTACAAGCCGCCACTGCCGGGCGTAACCGGCTTTCTCGCGTTCTCGGCTGACGGAAACTATCTGTATTTTGCCCAGTATCTAAACGATACCAATCAAAGCGGCGCGATTGATGGCGATGACAATGGTGTGATTTTTCGTGTGCCCTTTCGCTCCAACGAGGCAGCCCCGCTTCGCAATCAAATTCCCGAGCAACTCACCAGCGCGCTTTGGGATTGTCACTATCCCTCCCCGTCCAAAACCCAACTTGTAGTCACCTGCTCGAGAGATGGCTCCCTCGATATCTACTCGCTTGCGCTTGATGGCGCAGTTCCGCGCATGTGGGATAGCGACCGAGTGCGGGCTGAAATCGATGCGGCGCGCGATCGTTGGGAGCAACTCTTACTGTACTCACGACTTCTAAGCCTGCAATCCCAGCAAACGCAGCGCATCGAAATCCTGCGACGGATGATGTCGATCCACATCGAGTTGCGCGAATACGAGTCTGCTCTTTACTACGCCAAGCTACTTGGTGAGACCGGAAAGAAGACCAGTGAATGGGCGCGCCTAATGACAGAGCTCGCGCTTCACCGGCAATCCGATGTAGCCCTCATTCGCGGCCAGCCATCACGACAGTATCTCGCGAGTGAGACAGAGCGTGCAAAAACGTTGGCACTGCTTCGCCCAAACCTCGCGGGTGACCTACGAGTACTCGCTGGATTGGTTGTTAGCGAGATCGAGGATGATATCGGTGACAAAGAGGCCGCGGGAGCAAGCTTCTCCGAACTCGATATAGCCGCAATCAAAGACCCGCTCATCATTCCTCTCGTCGCCGAGCGGGCCCGGCGCCTGATGTCTCTTCGAGGGGATCGAGAAGGCATGCTCAAGGTCTATAGCGCGCTTGCCGCACATAGCGCTCTTAGTACAGTCGAGAAGCTTCGCTATGCGCACGAGCATGTCCGCGAACTCGTACGCGGTCGGTCGAGACAAACGCGTAGGGCAGAGCTTGCGAAGTGGAGTGAACAAGTTCCCGAGGAATCGGAACTGGCGCTTCTTTTGGAGGTAGAGGGCATTCTCCTCAACCTGAGCGATGAAAACCAAGAAGAAGTACGAGAGAAGCTTTTCCTGCTATTTCGGAAAACTCGCGATCCGGATCGTCGCCGGACCATGGTGTTATCCGTTATCAACATCGCCGCCCAAAAGGGCAACGAGTACCTCCAATACCAATTCGTGAACTCGTGGGCCAGCGCGTTGCCCTATCTCGATCCACAGCGAAAACATGCCGAGGTTTTGTATCGCAACGTGGTCCTCGATCGCGCGTACGGCGAAGGTGCACAAGGGGATGTAGGCGAGTCGCGCGGGTACTTTTATGGAACTACCGTGGGCGCCCAATCCCTCGAGGGCCACACAGGGTTCATCGAAGCTCGATTTGCTGAAGGTAAAGATGACGTAACGGAAGTGTATGCAAAGCGCTTTGCGAAAGACCTAGAGAGCCCTGTCCTAGCATTCGTCAACGCATACCTCATCGCCCGACTCCTTCCTTCGCTAGAAGATGCGAAACGCCACCAAGCGCAGGTTAAGACCGCCCTCGAACACATTCGAGTGGCCGACAAAGGGTTGCCTCAGCGTGCCGAGATCCATCAGCTGTGGGGGTTCTTGCTTCACCAGAGTTCACGACGCCAGGGCTCTCGAAACGCTGCGGTCTTGGCCAATCGTCACTATCTGCTAGGCCTCGACCTCGCTAAGAATAATCCCAGGATCAGCGCAGCGCTTCTTCAGCAAGTTGGGATACTACAAGCGTCGCTGGGAAATCATCGCACGGCACTCGACTACTTTCGACGACGGGACCTCTTGCCGCATGTGCGGCCGCTCGCTGAGCTCGGCTTCTGTGTGGCGATGGCCCGCAGCGCTTGGCATGCAAAAAGCTACAAGACGGCAAATCGAAAAATGCTTCGCGGACGTGAACTCATCAAAGAACATAAATCGCTGGCCAAGTACCGCCCGCTGGTTCTCGATCGCCATGGGCTCATCCGCATCTCGGCAAATGACTTCGAACCAGCTCAGACTGACTACACAGCCCTCAATGCAACGTTAGACAGTGAGGAGCCAGATAACTTGATGCCACTAAATCAAGTCAAAGCGAAACTTGGCCTCGCGATCTCATCACTGGCGAACAGCGATTCGACAGCCGCTATGCAAGCACTCCTAGAGGCGGAGAAGCTGACCAGCAAAAAGGCAAAACTCGATACGCAGCCAACAATTGTCTGGGAGCAATCGTTACTCCACGACTATCAACTATCCACCGAGGGATACCAGGCAATTATTGCTGGGCTCCTCGCTCAAGCGCATCGTCTATCTGGGAATTTTTCTGAGGCAGAGAAAGCTATGGTGCGGCGAGAGCGCTTGCTAGTGGCCAAGTTGGCAAAGGTGAGCACGGATAAGGGCGTTCTTGAGCTAGCCCGAACCCACCACCACTTGGCGGAACTATCCTACAGACAAGGAAACCTCACCGCTGCTCGAAAGCGAATCGAGAGTGGCCTCGAATATTCGGCGACGTACAACAAGCGTACTGGGAGCGGCGTTAATGAGGCTGGCCTGCGCTTAGTCCAGGCCTATGCCGAATTGCACATCTATGGCGGTGTGAGCCTCTCTGAGTATCAGCTAGATTTGGTGGGAGAACTCAAGCGCGCTTACGGGTTCATGAGCAAATATCAAAGTCCACAATGGAAGGACGAACTATTTCTCTTCGAATTCTATTTAACGATGCTTGTACTACCGAGTTAGGGGGAGTATCAGAAGAGAAATGCGCTCCACAATTGCAGCTTCTCTCCTAATTCTCGCTATCGCCCCTGGTTGCAGCGCTGTCGATGACGAACTTGGTGGCACGCCCGATGCCGGTGGTACTGTAAATGCGTTTACCGCGATCTATGAGAGCCCAACGTTCCAAGAGTGCGCGGGCTGCCATGCACCGGAAGCCGTTGGCTTTGTCGACGGCACCGAAGCAACCATGGATTGGTCAACTCGAGACACCGCATACATGACCTTGCAAGGCACAGCCTCCGGTCTTATCGGCAACTTTGCTGGTTGCAATGGCATCCCGTTTATTGGTGACACCGCGGAATCGAGTCTATTGGTTGCTGTCTTCGATGAGGACGTGCGCAACAACTTCGACCTAACGGATTCACCAGATTGCGACATGAGCGCCATTGCCGATGAGACTCTTAGGCTTGGACCGATTCCCGCCCCGTTGCTAGCCGAACTGGTAGCTTGGATCAACGACGGTGCACCAAACTAAGTAAGCAGGGCGGCCAAGGCTGGGATCAAGTCCCGAACAGTGTATATTTGTGTCGCGGAGTCCGCTCCTCGTTTTTCTTAAGCTGCGGCGCCGCGCTCCTTCTAAGTTGAGCGAGGCATCGGCAAAGTCATGTCGAGGTAGCTGGGGTCGCTCCAAAGCATGGTCGCGTGCATGACCACCGCTGTGATGAGCCGCAAGGCGCTGGCGCGGTCTGGGAACGCACCGACGGCTCGAGTGCGCCTCTTGCGTTGCATGCGAACCATGCAGCGCTGTCTTTCGGCTTCCGGCAGGTGCGTACGCACAGCAGCAGCGATGCCCTTGTGATCGTCAGCAACCACGAGTTTGACGCCTCTAAGGCCCCGCTCAGTGAGCTGAGAGAGCCGCTCAGACCAGCTGTCTTCCGACTCCTGTGCGCCAATCGTGACGGCCAGAAGAGTTCTCTTGCCATCCATGCCGACGCCGTAGGCCACAAGCGCGGCGACGTTCTCGACCTTCCTAGCCCATCTCGCGTCAATGAAAGTGGCGTCTAAGAACAAGTACAGCATCGGCCCTTCGATGGTCCAGAGGTGTTCTTGTTAGAACACGCCAGGGCGACGCAGAGAAGAAAGGGCACGATGTTAGCTACTCATCATATGTGCCATGTGCCTACTGCTTAATCTCAACATCCAGAAGTCTCGCGATTGCCTTCATGTCGGCGGAACCAAACTCTGTTCGTTCATGGAGCCAATCCAAGAACTCAGTACAGCCTCGAGGCGTCGCACCTGCATCAACAAGCATTTTCACGGCTGAAATATTCTCCGAATAGGCAGCACGTTCGAACCCCTCGCAACGTTGGGTATCCTCGTGAGACTGATCCCACCGAGCGAAACCAGCCGCCAACTCAGAGATGATTTCGACATTGTTGCTCGCCAGTGCCCAATAAAGTGCCGCCGGAAGATCTGGTCCGGAGAGGAGGTCGCTTGCCAGAGCCTCCCTGACGCCGTCGACATCATCGCGCTCCGCAGCGGCCTCCAAGTCACTCTTGTGGTACCCCTCGTCGGCCGTGGCGTAGATTATCAGGACGATCGCGGCAATGGCCCCGACACTTGCGGCGCCGATCGCCCACCCAGGAATGTTTGGCCTTAGGCAAGCAGCAGCAATTGCGCCGAAGAACAGTGCCACAACGCCAAGAGCCAAGACGCTTCCCGAGTCCTTTGGCAATTCGGTTGTTGCACCGGCGGTGCCGAAACCAAGGTCAAGCCCCAGAAGGATATTAATGATGGAAACGACCGTGACCAGGGCGGTTAATGTCGCAAAGAGACCAACAATCGTTCCTAGTTTTTGCCGCACACTCTAAGGAGGCAACAATTGGTAACGTGTCGCGGTTTAAGTGCTCATGGGCTGCAACAATGTCTCCTAGGCTTAACGAGAGCCGCAGGTGCTGGATTGTTGGAGATGTCACCCTTGCGAAGCCTAGACCGTACGTGAGCGCAAGCTTAGGCGACATTAACCCGTGGTGTCGGGGCAAGAGGCGTTAGCAATGGAGCTGCAGTGCCCCAACGCAGGTCAGTGCCTGGCCGAGCCGAGTGAGCCGCCCTTCCCTTACAATGGGGACTATGGGGACCAGGTGTTTAAAGCCCCCGGTCCGGGGCGTCCGTATGAGAAATAGCCCAATTAATATTAGTAAGATAGGGCCTTTTTCTGCGGGCACGTGATGTGCAATAGCACAGAGAAGCATGTCTCCTCTCGCTCCACTACTTTCGCTGTCTCTGCTCTCCGCCCTGGCCATCGGCTGCACCGAGAACCAAAGCTACACCCCAATCAGCGGCGACAACCTGGATGAATTGTGCGAGCAGTCGACGGTCACCCTTAGCGACGATGCGCAAATCGCTGTCGAGTTTGATGCAGAAGGCGTCGCGAACTACGAAGGTTCGCTCGATGTCACGCTCTTCACAGACACAGAGATGCGTGTCGACAACCAGGAACTCATCTTCTCAATCCCTGGCGGCGCAATCGCAAGTGTCGATGTCGCCGAAGGCACTTGGGACGTCTTCACAAGCATGGTCTTTAGCGTTGATGTTCGCGAAGCAGGCGCGACCGATTGGGAGACTCTTTCGGTCGCAACAAGTCTCTACGACATTTACTGGTTCACCGAGATGGAGATCAACGGCTCGACCAGCGCATTCGATGCCGAGACTTTGACTTTGTGCACAGCTAGCGAGGCCGACATCACGGGATTCGATATTCCCTTTAACGTCTCCTCGGACTACGAGCTGCGCATTCGCGTCTTTCCGTTCGACGGCTTCGGCGACCTTGTCGGAACCTACAACTACTCAGTTGGCGTGACGCTTCAGTAGCAAGCCGCTAGGCGACTAGGCGTTGGCAATGGTGCGCAACGCCTCTTCGATTGCCCGCAGCGGCGGATGATCACCAGCATGCTCGGAGGCGTAGCTAAACGCCAGCTCACCAGATTTGGCGACTACAAAGACACCGCCTTGTTGCCATGCATCACCGCGAACGCTGGTTTGCCGAAACCCCTGCTTGTACGCCTTGTAGGCGCTGCGCACGGTGCCAAGCGTTAGTGTCGAGCGAAGCGTTCTTCGTAGCTTCATCGCCCGATAGCTGCTTAGGGTTGGGTCGGTGTAAAGCTCGCCGTCAAACTTGGCCTTCTCTCGGAAGCCTTGGATAAACCCAGGTTGACCGTTTCCAATAACGACCAAGCGGGCGCCGTAAGACTCGAACATTGGACTCTCGTGGTGCAACTGCGCCACCTGCTGTTGGCAAAACAGTCAGCCAAAGTGTCGAACGAAGACTAATACAACGGGGCTTCGCTTCCAGACCGTTCGAAGCGCAATGGTAACGCCAGTCTCGTCATAGACATCTTGGTGCTCTAGGGGATTTTCTAATTCACTCATTGCGGCTCTCTTCAAGAGTACGAGGGTTCCAGTCGCCTTTGTTGTCGATCATGACAAAGACCAATGCTAAACGTCCCCTGACAAAGCCTTGCGCCGAGGATAACGATCGAGGTGAGAGAGGATTTTGCGCAAGACAACGGAGCGACTTGGCGGGCGATTTCATTGCAAGACTTGGTCGGTATGGACGCTTTTCTAACACACATTCGTCCAACTGGGTCGTTTTATACTAGATAAACGACCAATTCGTCTATATGGTTAGAGTATGAGTAGTGACCTTCTCAGCACAAATGAAGCAGCAGCAATGCTTAATGTCGGAGCGTCCACCGTAAAGCGGTGGGCCGACGAAGGGCGGTTGCAATGCGTCAAGACCGCTGGCGGACATCGGAGATTTCCGCGCAGCGTCGTCGCAGAGATGCTGAGTGACTCGGTACCAGGCGCTACAGAAATGTCTGCAAACCAAGTTCTCGATGACGTAGATGGTCACGCCACACTCGCGCTTCTCTTTCAAATGCGATCGCGGTACGGCGCTTGGTGGGTAGTGGCAGAACAGGTTGCTTCATTTCTTCATCGCGTTGGTGAAGACTGGGCCAGCGGCGCGATCACCATCGCCGAAGAACATACGATAAGCGAGAGGTTGCTGCGCGCCATTGCAGCGGCGTGCCAAGCGCTACCAACAAGCAGCAGTTCACGCACATGCCTCTTTGTCATGGTCGAGGGCGATGACCACACACTGGGACTGCGACTCGCCGAACTCGTTGCACACGAGGCAGGTTGGCGCAGTCGGTGGGTTGGACGCAAAACACCCCTAACCGAACTTCCAGACATTCTCGCAAGTCAGACGATTCAGGCTGTTGCCGCATCAGCTTCTTCGTTCTCAGCGGACGCCGCCGTCCTCGTGCGCCAAGCAAGTTCTCTAGAGGCAATGTGTGAAGCGGCGAACCTACCGCTTGCCTTGGGTGGAGACGGCTCATGGCCCCAATCCTTACCGTACGCCAAGCGCATCGCCGACTTTGATGCGTTCAGAAAATTCCTGATGAGCCCCACCTAAGCCTGTCGGACGTTTTCATGAGCTGTATGATCCGCGGGCTCACCACAAGACGATGTCACGACTCGGCAAACAATCGATGAAGTTCTGGATCCCAAATGCGGTCACGCTTTGCGGCGCCTTCGCGGCCCTGCTATCGATTCTTTGGGCTCCTACCCGGCCCTACTGGGCCTGCAACGCACTTATCGCGGCTTCGCTTTTTGACATGGTCGACGGTCGTATCGCTCGCATGCTTGGTGCACAAAGCGATATCGGCCAACAGCTTGATAGCCTGGTCGACGTGGTCGCGTTTGGCGTTGCGCCGGCCTACCTCGCCTACGCATCCGGCTTGCATACAATGCAAAGCGTCTGGAACGTTCCTCTTGGGATTCTTCCAATGTTCATATTCGTCGCCTGCAGTGCCGTGCGACTGGCCATTTTCAATGCCGAGAGCGATAGCACTGCCGGCGAGTTCTCAGGAATTCCGACCCCTGTTGCGGCGCTTCTGGTGATTACCTCGGTCATGACGTGGCACGAAATGCAATGGGCTCCGTTTGGCGAGACCTGGTTTCTGGCAGTCGTGATGACGTCTGCTGCACTGCTGATGGTCGTGCCCCTGCCGTTTCAGTCGTTCAAGAGCTTTAAGAGCAGGATTGCGAAATTTTCTTACTTTGGTGCAATGGCGGGCGGCGTGACCATGCTTGTGCTGCAGCTCCCTGGCGGCACAGTGCTCTTTGGCTTTGTCTCGCTCTATGTGCTTCGCGGTCTTGGAGCGGCTATTTTCGCACCGCGCACGTAGTTTGCAAATACCAGCCCTAGCCTGGTTCGCAATCGCTTAGCCACTGGTCGACATCTCGCCACCGCTGCATTAGCCACTCGGGATTGAGCCTAGCTTCGGGTGGAAGTTCGCTCGCCGCGTAGCGAGTCGCGCAAACGCGAAGCGTGGTTCCAACCAGTTCGCCCCGCCAGAAATCTCCCAAGGTCGCTGCGCCTTCAAGCCCCCTGTGGGCAAGTACGACGACATCTACTGCAGGGGCATTTTGGAGCAAGGTCAAGGTACCGCCAGGACGCGGTGGCAGTACATTGCGAAGTGCCGCGGCATTTGGGCCGGCGATCGGATCATCGACCAAGCGCGCCTGCAGCGTTTTGAGTTTGGCTGGTGAGAAGCGCGTCCCTTCGGGATAGATAAGCACCCCTTCATCGGATTGCAGATTCGCAGCCAAGCTTCGCACCTTGTCTACATCGTCCTTGTTTTTTGAGCTGCGCGAAACAAAGACGTTTGGAAGCCGATTGCCAACGATGTCGATGCACGGGTCGTTTAGAAGCTCGTCTTTAAGTACGTAGCGAAGGCGAAGGCGATGCGGATTGGCGAGCACAGCCGCTGTAAGCACCGTATCAACCAAACTCGCGTGACGAACCAACAGAATCATCGGGCCGTGGGCCGCGTTCTCAAGCCCGCTCGTTTCTAGACGCATTTGAAAAATCCACCGCGCCCCCGCAAAGAGCGATGTGGTCCACACGCGTTGCAGTGCAGAGTTGTGCCGTTGAAAACGCCCGGGGTTGCGGTGCAGCACAAAGAGCAGCCACAGCGCAAAGCTTGCAACAACACCAACGACTTCACAGAACGCAATCCAGCTAAGAGAGACAAGTGCGCGACAACGAGCCCACGGCCGAGTTGGGCGCGTTACATCGGCAAGCGCTAACAGTGGAAGTGCGAATGGCAGCGATGCCAAGAGAGCACCGGTTACGATCGTTAGCACCGGGATTGTGATCGAGCGCCGGCGTAATCGCCTCATGTGCTCACGCCATGAAGTCTGCGAAATCCCCCGCTCAGCGGTTCTAGCTGCGGTTTCCACGATTCCCTCTCGACCTTCCGCTCACACGATCACGCATGAGCACCACGCACGAAATGTATCGTATCTCGGCCTTCAGCGGTTGGGGTTCTTCTCATATCGCGTCTGTCTCGGTCTTGGTCATCTCGATGGACTCCGCAAGAAAGCTCGCGATCGCTTTCATTGGAAAGGGCCACACGTACCGAATTGCCAAGCTTGGATGAGCCTCTTGAATCTTGTGAACTGCCGCTGGCAGGTCGCGCTCGGCGTGGTTGCCGCCTGGGGTAAACATCGTCGTCACTAGGCTGATGGACTGCACGCCCTCATCCACAAGTCGTGCAACCGCATCGTGAATGCTTGGCGCACAAAACTCGTTGAACGCAGTTGCAACGCGAGTTCCTGGCATCTCGTTGGCAAGTGCATCGGCAATTCGCTCGAGGCCGCTCTTATAAGGATCGGTCGTTTCAGTGCGTGGCCAGTTGCGAATTCGGGTTTCCAAATCCTCAAGATTCAAGCTCATGGCAGGAGCAAGCCGAGCGCGTCTGAACTCGGTAATTAGCTCCGTTGGGGTATCGGTGGCCATACGACCGTGTCCGACGAGGACAACGGCGGTGTTTGTGATGCTGGGCTGCTCTTCGTCCTTCATGAATCAAGAATAACCGTTTCGAACGATTTTACAACTTGCAAATCGTTCAAAACGACCGCACAATGAAGGCATGAAGATCTTCATGACTGGAGCAACAGGCTTTGTGGGACGCTCTCTTTCCCTGCAATTACAAAGAGATGGGCATGTTCTTCGGGTTCTTACAAGGAGCCCAGAGAAGGCACAGGCGACCTTGGGACGCGATGTCCAGGTCGTTTCCATGAACGATTTTTCGACCACCGGTCCAAACGCACTAGAAGGCTGTGAAGCGGTGATCAACCTCGCCGGGGAGCCTGTGGTTGGCCGGCGGTGGTCGGCGGCACAGAAAGCGCGGCTCTGGGATAGCCGAGTCGGAATTACCCAAACGCTCGTCGGCAACATAGCCAGACTCGCGTCCCCGTCGCCGGTCCTTATCTCCGCGAGTGCGGTTGGCTACTACGGAAATCGAATCGATTCGGAGATTGATGAAACCGCAAATGCCGGCTCAGACTTTCTCGCAGATCTCTGTGTTGCCTGGGAAGAAGCAGCGTTGCAGGCGCAGGCACTCGGTACACGAGTGGTTACGTTGCGAACTGGAATTGTTCTGGGACAAGGAGGAGGTGCGCTTGCCAAGTTGGCTCCGCTATTTCGAATGGCCGTTGGTGGACGTATCGGTGACGGAAAGCAATTTGTCCCATGGATTCATATCAGCGACTTGGTCAATGCAATCGAAGCAGCCCTACATAATGAGTCGATAACTGGGCCTGTAAATACGGTTGGCCCAACCCCTCTAACCAATCGCACATTCACAAAGGCACTGGCCGAAGCGGTTCATCGACCGGCAGTCCTTCCGGTGCCAGCACCGCTCTTGCGCCTCGCCATGGGAGAATCGGCGATGACACTCTTGGGCGGGCAACGCGCGGTTCCGGCCAAGTTGCTCGCAAACAAATTTGAGTTTCAATTTCCGACTCTCGATGCTGCCCTCTACGATCTTCTCGAAGACACCATGGGCTGCACCATTTCGAAGGCTAAGAATATTCCTGATTCTTCGTACATGGAAGTGCGACGCCCAATCTACGAGCTTCGTCAAGAGACCGTCGTTCATGCCCCGATCGACCAAGTCTCGGCGTTCTTCTCGCAGGCGGAAAACCTTGGCCTTCTCACACCGCCCAACGTCGATTTCTCAATTACCTCAGAAACGCCAATCGAGATGTCTAAGGGGGCAGAAATTTCGTACACGATCAAAATTGGCAAGCTCCCGATAAGCTGGAAGACACGGATTGAAGCCTGGGAGCCCGAAAAACGATTTGTTGATGCGCAGATGAAAGGGCCTTATCGGTGCTGGTGGCACCAACACACGTTTCGCGCTGCAGGCAATCGAACGATCATGGAAGACCGTGTTCTCTACGCTCTCCCACTCGGTATTTTGGGCCGAATTGCTCACCGTCTAAAAGTCTCTCGGATGCTGCTTGAGATATTTACCTACAGGACTCGCGCGATTCAGTTGCGCTTTGGATCGCCAAACTCTCAACGGCAAGCTTCCTTCAGCAACGCCCCTTCAAACAAGAGGACGTTTAACGGCACCTCAAGGAAAACAGCATGATAAGGCAAATCCCCACTTCTCGACTGCGAAGCATTGGTAATAAGCCCATCAATCACGATGGCGAGTATGTTGTGTATTGGATGGTTGGAGCGCGTCGCTCGCACTATAACTTCGCTTTGCAACACGCGATCGAGCGGGCCAAAGAGCATAACGTTGGTCTCATTGTCTTTGAGCCACTGCGCGTTAACTACCCTTGGGCATCGGAACGTCACCACCACGCCATAATTGCAGGCATGCGCGACAATGCGAAGGCGTTCGAGCCAGGGCCCGTACTCTACTATCCCTATGTTGAGTCTTCGCAAGGAGAAGGCCGAGGGCTTCTTGCAGCGCTGGCCAAACGGGCATGCCTCATTGTCTCGGACGACACTCCAGGTTTTTTTCAGCCTCGCATGCAGATGGAAGCATCAGATAAAATCTCAATTCGCCTCGAGATTGTCGACGGCAATGGGATTTACCCCATTCGGGAAACCGAGAGGATTTTCACGACAGCAGCTTCGTTTCGCAGGCATCTTCAGAAGGAACTACCAGACCATTTGGCGTGTGTGCCGCTAAAAAACCCACTGGCTAAGGTCTCGCTTCGGCCGGTTCCGAAGCTTGGCGAATCGCACCTTAGGCGCTGGCCAAAGGCGACGTTTGAAGACAACGCACCTCGGCTGGCGAAGCTCCCAATCGATCATGCGGTTGGTGCCGTAGCCCTGCCCAGTGGGCCTGTAGCGGCCAGAAAGGCACTTAAGCAGTTTTTGGCAGAGCGCTATCCAGACTACCTAGAAAAGCGCAATCAGCCCGAAGCCGAGTGCCAAAGCTACCTATCTCCACACCTTCACTTTGGCCATATCTCGTCGCACGAAATCTTCGTAACACTTATGAAGCAGGACGGTTGGACGCCCGAGCGACTGGCCGTAAAAGCCAACGGAAGCCGCAATGGTTGGTGGGGCGCCAGCGAAGCCGCCGAGGCCTTTCTCGATCAGTTCATCACGTGGCGCGAGATTGGTTTTAATATGGCCACTCTGCATCCAAGGTTTAAAGAGTTTCATTCTCTGCCAGCTTGGGCACAGAAAACCCTCGAAGAGCATGAGTCGGATGTTCGGGAGTTTCAGTACAATCTTGAAGCATTCGAGTTCTCGAATACCCACGACCCGCTGTGGAATGCGGCGCAAACTCAGCTGCGCACCGAGGGCATTATGCACAACTACCTTCGCATGCTTTGGGGGAAGAAGATTCTCGAGTGGAGCCCAACCCCGCGCGCGGCCTTGGCCACGATGCTTGAGCTCAATAATAAATATGCACTCGACGGGCGAGATCCAAACTCGTACAGCGGCATCTTTTGGACGCTAGGTCGCTACGATCGCGCATGGGGGCCAGAGCGACCCATTTTTGGAAAGGTTCGCTACATGTCCTCTGACAATACCGCTCGCAAGGTTCGAGTACGCAACTACATCGAAAGATACAGCCATGTCTAAACTGCGAATCCCCGGCCTTGCTGGGCTCGTCGGCTTAGCCAAGCTTCCCGGAATTTTCTGGTCGTTTAGCCGACTGGGCTACGGCCGACGGGCCGAAACATTCGGAGAACTCGAAGACTGCGCAGGCAAGACGGTATTGATCACAGGCGCCAATTCGGGGCTCGGACTCGCAGCGAGCCGAATACTCATTTCTCGAGGTGCGAGAGTTCTAATGCTCTTCCGCAATCTACGGCGAGGCGAAATTGCAATAAGAGATGTTCGCAATTCGGCAAAGCTTGGCGGCAGCGCAGAGTTGCTGATAGCCGACATGACAAACATGACTTCGATTCGAAGGGTAGCAAAGACCCTTGCAGACGAGGCAATCCATGCCCTGGTCCACAACGCCGGCTCGCTAAATTCGAAGCGCATGCTTACAGACGATGGCCTCGAATTCGATTTCGCGCTGCATGTTCTTGGACCGCACCTTTTAACAACGCTACTCGCGAGTGCACTGCGCAAGACTCGAGGCCGGGTCATCTTTGTTGCCTCCGGTGGCATGTACAGCGAACGCTTTTCGCTAGCGGCAAACAATTGGGAAGGCCGCACCTACGATGGCGTTAAGGCCTATGCGCAAGCCAAGCGCACGCAAGTAGTTCTCGCGTCGCTGTGGGACAAGCACGAGAAAGAGTTCTCGACCTACGCGATGCACCCAGGTTGGGTTGATACGCCGGGCGTCGAAAGCTCGCTGCCTACCTTCTACAAACGGCTCAAGCGTTGGTTGCGCACTCCAGCCGAAGGCGCCGACACCATCGTCTGGCTCGCCACGAAGACATCTGCACCAACACCATCGGGCACTTTCTGGTTCGATCGACAATCAGTATCGCCCTACATGCTCCCCTACACTCGAGAGTCCGCAGACGAATCAGAAAAACTCTGGGCTGCACTAGAAGCGCACCGCGAGTGCAGAGCCCTTGAAGGCCTATTGCAGCATCCCCGTTAGCCCCTCAGAATCCAAAAACGCGAAGTTGCCCCAAAAGCAGAACGATAACAACGACCTAGAGGGTAGGAGAGTGACCCCACGTAAAAAGGGGGTTAGCAGTCGGGCCAGGAGTCGAGGCGGCCGCTCTCTTCTGCCAACTCGCAGACGAGTGCTTCTGCGCCGGCCGCCGATGCAGAGGTTAGCGCGAGGTCGTAGGCGCGCGGCGTCTTGCGGTTGTCAAGATTGAGCAGTGCGAGTTCGAGTGCGCGGTCGGAGTCATCGCCTGCAGCTAGGTAAAATTCGCAAGCATGGTCGGCAAAGGCCAATGGGTAGTTTGCAAGGTAATACTCGTACTGCTGCTTTGCATAGGCAGCGTAGTCACGCGATTTGGCAGGGTCCGATGGCGCTAGAAATTGCGCCAAGCGACTTGCCGGTTCTGGGTCGTCGGTTTCAAAGACAATTCGCTCAAGACGTTCGATTGCAAGGTCGCTATTTCCTTGCTGCACTTCGAGTTCGGCAAGGTGAACGTTGCCAACGACATAGTGCGGAAGAACCGCAACCGCGTCGACGTAGTGGCCGTACGCAGTGTCGGCATCGCCTGCAAATTCGCCCCACATCACTCCACGCTGAAAGGAAACCCAAGCGTGGGGAAATGGTGAGACATCGCGATAGGTATCCAGCGCATCTTGGTACGCAAGATCGCTTTCCTCGTAGCGCTCGAGAGAGCGATACGCGGCGGCGAGACCAGAGAGTGTCGAGAACGATGCGGTAAGCGAAACCGCTTCCTCGCGCTCTTGGGCAATGCGCTCGCTATCTTCGCCCCGAGCCAAACCAATCGTTTGCCTAAGAGCGGGCTGTGCCCGCCCGCCCAATGCCTCGGCGCGATCCAATTCCTCAATCGCTAGATCAAAGCGATGGACCGCAGACAAGAGCGATGCGTGCAACGTTGCAATCCGTGCCGGCTCAATCTCCATCTCTAGGGCTTCGTTGACAATGGCGAAGGCGCTATCAAAATCTTCGAAGGTTCCGAGGTATTGCGTGCGAGCCATTAGCAGGCCGACCAAGCTCTCACGAGCAGAGGTATTGGTTGGCGCTATTGCCACCTGCCGTGTGAGAGCATCAATTTGGCCGTTAAGGTTGGCTACAGCAATTTCCGGGTTGGTCGTGCGAGGCTGAGTTTCCTCGTTCACAAAACCGCCCTCACCCTCGCAAGCTGCGAAGGTGAGAGCGAGCCCCATGGCGAAGAGAATGGATGATTGGGGGGCCAAGAGAAACTCCTAGATCGTTGGTGCGCAGAGGAACGGGAAGGTGCTTGTTGGTGCGCAGTCACCACTTGTGATGGTGTCGTCGATTCCCGTGAGAATGCCTGCCGCCAAAACCGAGTAGCTGCGGTCGATAACGTCGTCGGTTAGTGTTCGTCCACCACACTTGCCGTCGCCAGCTCCAACAGCACCAACCACTTCGGCTTCGAGACCAAGGTAAACGCCGCACTCACCAGAGTCAGTGTTTATGTAGAGCTGGTCGTCGGCGAGAATGCCTGCAAGAGCGGCGTAGCGGCCATCTGCGTTGGTGTCATCGGCAAGCAGTTGATTGCCGCAGTTGGTATCAAGAGAGTCGAGAATTGCGAGGTTGCCTTCAAAGTCGGCTGCAAAACCTGCCCAAGCAGAAGGGGCTGCAGCGTTATAGGCATCCTTTGCGGCGCCCTTGGCGGCATCGTCACCGTTAAAGGTTTCCATCAGCGCGGTGCTAATGGCGGCGCGACCAATCCGATCAACTTGAACGCCAAGCTGCGGAGCTGCAGGAGTTTCGGTCTCGTTGTCATCATCACCGCCACACGCAGCAGCAGTTAGAGTGACCGATGCAAAAATAATTAGTTTAGAAATTTTCATAATATCCTCGTAGAAATTGTTGGAAGGGAAAGACGTTCTATTGGGCGGTGTGGGTGCTTGCCCAGACACTGAGAATCGAACCACCAGAGGTCACGACGTCTTTGTCCACTTGAACGACGAGAGAGAGAATATTGCTTCCTGCAAAGGTGTCACTTGCAGCAGCTCCATCGAGCCCCGATTGCAGTTGGCCAACCAATAGGTTCGAGGTGTCTTCATCCAAAGCTGGGCAACCATCACCATCAAAGGTGAGTGACGCGGCAGCTCCGACAACCGTGGAGACCGCATTGGTGAAGCCTGTGAACTCCATGAAGAACGGGTCGTTGCGAAGCCCAGTGAAGACCTTCATTGCGCCCGAGTCTGCAGAGATGCCCTGCTCACTGCTTGCATCGCCTTTTACGTATTCATCAGCGCCGGCCCAACATTCGACAGCACCGGCCGCATCGAATTGACAGATAATGAGCGTCTCGGTTTGCGCTTCGCCATACCCCGCAGAGCTGTTGACGTGAAAAGCATATTGCACGGCATCAGAAAATTGCGAATCGCTTCCGGCAAACGGCGAGACGTTTAGAACAAGGTTTACTTTGGAAGCATCGCTAGACATCCAGGCGTAAAGGTCGGTGATGTCCGCAGAAGGGTCTGCAACGGCTGCCGGAGAATCGATGTGATCTGCCGCCAGTGAAATTGCTGGTACGAGGACAGCTGCGCTTAGTGCTAGTCCGAGAAAGGGAGTCGATTTCTTCATAAAGTTAGTCCTTAGTTCCTTAGGGTTGGTTAGCGAGTTGGCTGTCTGCCAGCGCGCACATCAGAACTACGGGCCTGCCTTGAAATCGGATCGATAGAAAAAAATAAAAAAGCGCCACTCGCGGTTAGGCGAGAGGCGCTTTTCATTTACTCGTAAGCGTTTTGCGCTTTGAACGTGCAGGCTACTGATTTAGCGATGCAGGCGTGATGACCTGTTCACCAATTTGAAGCCCGCGGTGCAAGACGTTGAAGTAGATCAAGTCGAGCCCCTCTGGCACTTTGAAGCTGTGGTGCGTGCCCTCGGCCATGTGGATCTTATCGCCAGGCCGATAGAGCTGGCCATCTTCGTCAAGGAGCGAGCCTTGGAGCACGAGAATGTGCTCGTCGCCAAGATGCTCGTGGTCGGGAAAGGTGCTGCCACTTTCCATTAGCACCAGGGTGCGAATTACATTGCGAAGCGTAGTGCCTGCCTCGCAGGGAAAGAGACGACAGTGATCAACTGGGCCCTCTGCCCATGTTTTGGGATGTGGAAGCCCGCGCAACTCGCCTTCGAGAAGACCACGCGAACCGAGCAGCATCTCGGCCATATCGTCCAAGTAGCGAGCGTAGGGCACGATTCCGGACACATCCTCTAGGAGTCGCTGCCGCAGAGAAGCCTTTGGTGCGATGTCTGCAGCGGGAACCACAACCTCGGCAAACTCATCGTTAATCGCGCCAAGCACAAGCAAACAGGAGCGACACTCTCGCAAGTGCAAGGCAACTTCTGCCGTTCGCTCGGGTTCGAGAATTTGCAAGGCGTACTCGTACAACTCGCTTTCGACGTGATGGCTCATGTTGCCCCCTCGGAACTCTCGCCCATGGCACGCTGCAGCCCGCGCTTTGCACCGGCAAGCCTAGACTTCACTGTGCCAAGTGGCACTTCTAGGTTGAGGGCAATCTCACTGCAGGAGAGTCCTTGAAAGTAGGCGAGCGAAATCACCATTTGCTGGGAGTCTGGTAAATCATTAATGGCCTCGTGGAGTTTGTCGTGGCCAAGCACTTCAGGAGCGGATCCAGCCACAACGGCGCCCTGGCCTTTAACCGGGGTATCAGAATCATCCAACTGATCGACCCGACGACGTCTGGCCAATTTGCAGCGATCTAGTGCACGACTACGCATTCGTAAGCATAACCAAGTACGAACGGAACCCCTTGCCGGATCATATGAACCGGCCTTTTCCCAAACTTCTACGAAAACGTCGTGCAGAAGATCCTCTACCTCCTCAACATCCTTGAGAACCCGCATGCCGAGGCTCATCAAAGTTTTTGCGTAGCGATCGTAGAGGGTCGCGAGGGAGTCAGTGCAACCTGCCGAAACGGCAGCGACGAGCGCAAGCTCGTCACTAGTCTCCGGCTGGTCACCCATGATGAGTGACACTAGCACGGCTATTTCCTGAACCGAGCGAGCACCATCAAGGTTTATGCTCGGCGGTCTAGGCTAGCGGAGACGGGCAATACGCGCGACCAGGCCAATCGCTGGTGAGCCTTTCACGGCCTTGCTTTCGCACATCGCCAGTGGCGCGATGGTGCCCGAGGTGTTGAAGCACATCACCCCACCGGATGGATCGGTTCGAGTTAGGTAGCTTGCGCTCTCGCACTTGCTGAGTGGAGCCTTGGCGCCTGCGGAGTCAAAGCACATTTCAGCGCCAGTTGGGTCCTGCTTGGACTCATAGGATTCGGCAGATGCTGTGCCCGAAAGTGCGAAGAGAAGAGCGGTAGAAGCGATTAATCCCAGTGTTTTCATAGATTTCCCCCTTGAAACAAGAACTCGAGACGATGATTGGGGAGAAACCTCCCCCGAAGTTATGCACCCCAATCACCTCTCATTTATTTTGTAACACTGGTTACCTCATTTTCGCAAAGAGTAAAGTCTGCGACGATGCGTTTTGGTAGTTCTAACGAGATCTGCTCGGCTGGCCGAGTTGATCGCAAAGCAGCAATCGCTCGAACCCTGCCCTCTCCCAACCATTCGCATCACAGCTTCTTCTCTACGCATCGCTGCCAGCACAGAGGTGCCACGCTGGCTCGCCAAACCTGGTGAATCGGATAGAACCGCTCGTCAAAGAGCCCCATTTGCTTTGGTTCAAGGCCCTCCCTTGGGACCCGATAGCTGCCAAAGAGCAGGTCGAAGACCATCAGAATGCCACCGTAATTGGCGTTGGCCTCACCGGCTTCGGAGCTGTGGTGCCACCTGTGAACACTATTGGTCGCGAAGATGTAGTTAAGGGCGCCATGTCGAAGATCGAGATTGGCGTGTTGAAAGGCCACGGTTAGCCCTTTGAGCACACCGACCATGGCTAGGACCTCAGGAGAGAAGCCAAGAAGTAGCAAGGGCACCATCGAGGCAGCCAGCTTGAGCGCCAGGTCGACTGGGTGCAGACGCAGATTGTTAAGAGCCACCATCCGATGCGGAGCGTGGTGCACAGAATGAAGTCGCCACCACCAACTCCACTCGTGACTCCACCGATGTGCCCAGTAGTCGCCGAGTCCACCGACCAGCAGCGCCAGTACAACTCCGAGAGGTAAGAATATTTCTGAAAGCAGAGTAAGGGGAAGAACTGCAGCCGCCAGAATGACAACGGCCGAGATGCCCGCTTGTGCTGCGCCATCGACGACCGCGGTCAGTGTGGCGTAGCGTACGTCAGCTGCAAACTCGCCCGGTTCGGCGCGCTTTCGCACGCGCGGAGCACGTGCCTCGACCACGAGAACCAAGGCAAGAGCGATAACGGTTGCGGCCACGGGAAGCGCACTGGGCGCGGCCCCAAACTGCAATGCGATCACTGCAGCAACCGCAATGACGACAACCGTGAGCGGGAAGAATAGACATGAGAAATACTTGCTCATATGCGCACCTATGCATTCTTTTTAGTAAGAAGAAACGACGCTGCATCGCGGTTGCAGCTAGCAGCAGGCTTTGCCGTCGCGAAGCGCGGTTAGTTGCCGGACGAGTTCGGCAAAATGGCCGATGAGCGAGTTGTAGCGAAGTGAGTACCAGCGCTCGCGACCACGTTTCTCGACATCGAGAATTCCGGCGTTCACAAGCTCTCGAAGGTGTCTGCTCACAACCGAGGTATCGACGGGCAAGCCCTCTGCGATGGCAGAAACGTTGGCTTCGCCACCGGCGCGCATCAAGACTGCAAGCACTTGGATGCGCGTTGGCTCGGCGAGCGCCCGAAAGAGTTCGGGGTTAAATGCATCGTCCAGAGCAACTCTCTTCATGTCTCCATACTCATGCATGCATGCGCATATGTCAACACAACTTCGTATCGCGCAGGCAAAGAAATGCCGGGGCCTTGGTCGACGTTCGCGTCACCAACACCCCGGCATCGGATGCGTTGCTATGCCTTTTGGCCTTTGCGAAAGCGCCCGCGGAAGTTTCTGAAGTCTTCCGCGATGGAATACATGGTTGGCACAAGCACCAGGGTAAGCACCGTCGCAAATCCCAATCCTGAAACAACCGCCACAGCCATCGAGCCCCACATCTGGGTCGATTGAGAACCCGTGCTAATCGACATCTTTGAGAAGTCGATCGAGATGTTGAGCGCCATTGGAAGAAGGCCCAAGATCGTTGTGCCAGCGGTGAGCAGCACAGGTCGGAAGCGCGCAATGCCCGCCTGAATCAAAGCCTCGCGCATGTCGGCCCCTTGCGCCCGCAACTGTTCCACATAATCGAGCAGAACGATCGCATTGTTCACAACCACACCCGCAAGCGAGATAACTCCAATTCCCGTCATGATGATGCCAAAGGGAGTGCCGGTAATAATGAGGCCCCAGAGCACACCCACGAGTGAGAGTACGACCGAGGTAAGGATGATAATCGGCAAGTCGAAGCGATTAAACTGCGTTACCAAGACGACGGCGATAAGAAAAATACCGATAAGGAAGGCTCGTCCAAGAAAAGCCTCCGACTCCTTTTGCTCGTCGTTTGCGCCGCCCAAGCGTACATCGAACTGACCGGGAACCTCTGCGGCCTCAATCCACTCGACAACCTTCTTCTGCACCTCATTGGCATTTGTACCTTCGGTAACGTCACCCGAGATTGTGACGACACGCTTTTGGTCGATGTGCATGATTGCCCCACTACCGCCAGCAAGCTTGTACTGGGCAATGGATGATAGAGGCACAGGAAACGTATCAGGGCTGGTATCGGTACGGCCGGGAATGCGCATGGCCAAAAGTGATTCGAGATCCTCTTTAAAGCGCGGCTCGACCTCGACAACGATGTCGACATCATCGTCGGTACCTCGCAAGGACGATGCCTTTGTTCCAGCCAAGGCAGTGCGCAGAGCGCCCGCTACAGCTCTTGTACTTGCTCCAACGCGCTTTGCGGCTTCTCGGTCAATGCGCAAGCGCATCTCTGGACGGCCAACGCGGTAGTTATCGGTAAGCTTCGATGTGCCCTCGATGGTCGAAAGCTCGCGTCGCACCTGTGCTGCATAGGCACCAACCTCGTGGAAATCCTCGCCACTCACCTCGACCGAGACTGGAGTACCAACCGGCGGCCCCATGTTCTCTTTATCGATTTTGATCTCGGCACCAGCGATCTGCTCAATCTGGCCTCGCAGTCGATCCACTGTGACTGTCGTCTTCTCCACACGAATTTTATCCTGCGACCGCGCGGTGGAATCACTCGGTAAGAAGTCGACGGTGATGCGAGCACTATTGGGAGAAGACGAATCCCCGCCAGCCATCGGATCCTGCGCATTTCCGCTCACGCCAACCTCAGCAACGTAGACATCGACGTTCTCCTCCTGGGAGAGGATGCCCTCGATGGTGCGAACAATTGCGTCTGTCGCCTCGATGTCAGTGCCATCGGCTGCGGTCACCGAGATGATTGCCCGATCGGGCTCGGACTGCGGAAAGAACTCAGTCCCGTGGTTGAGTGCGCCGTACGCCACAAAGGTGACGATGAGTGTGGCGAAGCCTGCGGCAAGTGAGATGTAGCGATGCGAGATTGCGAAGTTAAGAACTTTGCTATAGCCGCGCATCACTGGGCTTAGCTTGGCTGCAACGACCGGTGCATCGTCCCCAACCGTTGGCTTGCGCACCGATACTTTCATAAGCTTAGCGGTAAGAACCGGTAGCACCGCAATTGCGACCACAAGCGATGCGATCAGCACAATGACCACCGTCTTGGGCATGTAGCCCATAAACTCGCCCATCACGCCCGTCCAGAAGATGAGCGGAATGAAGACCGCAACCGTTGTCGCGGTAGAGGCCGCCACCGCCATCGCAACTTCGCTAGTGCCGTCGATTGCTGCTTGTCGCATGGGCTTGCCCATCTCGCCGTGTCGATAGACGTTCTCAACAATCACAATCGCGTTGTCGACCAACATGCCCAACACCAAGATGAGCGAGAAGAGCACAACCATATTGAGCGTGATGTCGAGAAGGTAGAGCGTGAGAATGCCCAGCAAAAAGCTGAGCGGAATTGCGACCGCAACAAAGAGACTGTTTCGGATCCCCATGAAGAACATGATGACGCCGACAACTAAGATGAGAGCTGTGATGATGCCGTTCTCAAGGTCGGCGACCATGTTGCCAACCATCTTACTTTGGTCGCCCAGGACTTGATACGTCGTGCCCTCGGGCCACGACGCCGACTCTTTCACAACCAAGTCTTTGATGGCTCCAGCGACTTCTTCGATATTCGAACCGGTGCGCTTTGCAACGCCCAGCGAGACCGCCGTTTGACCATTCATGCGCGCGTAGGTGGCGCGGTCTTCAAAGTCATCCACAACGCGACCAATGTCGCGAACAAAGACCGAGCGATCGCCTGTTCGTTTTACGGCAATGTTCTCAATCTCTTTTGGATCATCAAATTCGCCGGGGACTCGAAGTAGGTAGCGCGCATCGCCAACGGCGAGGTTGCCGCCTGGGATATTCACGTTCTCGTCTTGGACCGCCATGATGACGTCGTTCATCGAGAGCCCAAAGTGCCCTAGTCGATTTGGATCGATTTGCACTCGAATTTCCCTGGCACGACCGCCAGTGAGATCGGCAGAAAGCACACCGGGAAGACGCTCGGCCTTGTCCTTAAGGTCTTCGCCGAGTTTCTTAAGAATGACTTCATCGACATTCGCATCACCAGCGATGGTTACAATGAGAATCGGCATGTCGGCAAACGAGATTTCGTTGACCTCGGTTTCTGAGACATCTTCTGGCATCTCGGGCTTTGCGCGATTCACTCGATCGCGAACCCGTTGCAGAGCATCTTCAATGATGACGTCCGTCTCAAACTCGAGATAGACCATACTCACACCCTCGGCAGAAACCGAACTTAGCTTCTTAAGGCTTTTAAGCCCCGCCAACTCGGTTTCAAGAGGCTCGGTGATGAGAGTTTCAATGTCCTCGGAACTCACGCCAATATACGGCGTCGCAACCATGACAAAGGGAACTTTTACGTCGGGTGCGGCTTCGCGAGGAAGCGAGGTGTAGGCCCCCAATCCAAAGAGAAGGATACAAGCGGAGATTAGGAGAACCGAGGCGGAACGTTTTACGAGACCTTCAATCACTTGCTTGCAGACCCTTCTTTCACAGCAGCGCCGATGTCTTTCGCTGTTGCAGAACTTTTCGTAGCCGGCTTCACAGGTTTTGGTGCGCCTTCAAATACGACGGAGCCGTTCGAGCAGCAAATGCCCTCTCGCCCAATCAGCACCTTGTCGCCATCGGTAAGAGAACGCATGCCAACTGTGACAATGCGCTCTCCGCGAGAAACTCCGCTCTTTATCTCAACCTGGCTTCCAACAATGCCGCCAAGTTCTAGCGGCTTCCAGTGAGCGACAGAATCGTCGCCGACCACAAAGACGCCGTTGTCTTTAAGCTTCGTGACAAGCAAGTCCTGTGGGAGAAGCAGTGCATCGCCCATATCTGCCGGTGTAAATGAGACCGAGGCGATCATGCCTGGCAAGAGTTTGTGCGATGGGTTTGGCGCCTCAACTTCCACCAGAAATGTTCTGGTTCGCTGATCTGCCGCCGGTTCGATGCGCGAAATTTTCCCTTCCACAGAGGTCGAGGATCCCGCCGTCGTAATCTGCACGGTGCTGCCTTCGCTAAGGCTTTGCACGTCTTGGTCGGTCACCGAGACGGAAACCGCAATCGGGTCGAGCACAAGGAGCCTGCCGATTGGCTGCCCTGGCGCTGCCACTTCGCCCTGCTCAATTTGCAGGTCGACGAGAACACCCGCGAACGGAGCCTTGATAAGGGCTCGGCTCATTCCAGTCTGCGTGACGCGCTTTTGGGCTTTGGCCCGTGCAACTCGGGTCTTTGCGGCGTCAACGCGAGCGCTGGCAACCGCCTTGCCCATTTTCGTAAGTCGTTCAAGTTCGCGCTCTGCGTCCTCAAGCTCAACCTTCACCAAGCCAAGTTGGGCGAAGTGGCTGCTGCTATCCACGCGAGCAATAAGTTCGCCCTTCTTCACCGTATCACCCGACTCGACGAGAACACGCTCGACGTAGCCACCAAGCGCTGCGGCAAGATCAGCCTCGCGCGCTCCAATGACTTCGCCAGGTCGCTCGAAGCGACCTGCAGAGTTGCCACCCTGCAGTACTGCCACTTCGACGCGCGTTGCGGTCTCCTCTGGTGCTCGCTTAACAGACGAACCAGCCGGCGCTCCGCCCTGGTCCTCCTTCTTTGAGCACGCAGGACCTGCTGTGATCAACACACCAGCGAGCGCCACAGAGAAGAACGAAGAAGAGAGAAAGAGTGATTTCAGTTTACTCATCATTAGCGATTCCATCGAGTACGAGATCGATTGTCTTGTGCATCCGTTCGCGGTCCCATTCGCCCGAAGCGATTCCCGCGTCAAATTGAATTTGCATGGCCCCTGTCAAAATTAGTGCGCCCGAATCCGGGTCCATGTCTCGGCGAAGTTCGCCGTTCTTAGTGCCCTCGACAACAAGCTCGGTAATTTGGCAAAGGTGCGTTTTCCGCGAAGGAAGTTCGCTGAAGGCCGGCGCATTGTCTTCCGACGTCAAATCAATGCGCTGCATCAGCTGCATGGACCGTGGGTTTGCAATCGAGAAGTCAACGATCGCATCGAGCCCTGTGTGAAGCCGCTCGCGAATCGAGCCGGGCCCAGTCATCATCGCTTGCATGAGCGGGTGGATCCGCATCGCGTTTTCTTGAACGACGTCGCGGTACAGCGCTTCTTTGCTTGAGAAATAGTAGTAGCACGCAGCCTTTGTGCATTCGCACGCCTCGACAAGCTCTCGCATGGAGGTTCCGGCAAATCCGCGCTGGGCAAAGAGCCGAGTGGCCTGCAGACGGATCTGCTCCTTTAGGCCACCATCGTCGTCGGGTTGGTTCATTTTGCGGTACCCGCGGCTTTTACATCGAGCGCTGCTGCTCGGCGCATTTTCGCCAACGCAACTCGCTTATCGATACTTGCATTGACCTTGCGAAACGTTGCATTGGCGCGTTGAATCTCGGCTTCGACAATTGCCGTACTCGTCGCCTCGCCACCTTGAAAGAGCAAGATGCGCTGCTCGTGCATCGCCTCTGCAGCAGCGAGTTCGGCGGCCGCGATCTTCGTAGTAGCCGCCGCCCGTTTCCAATCTTCCCAAGCGCTGCGAATCTCAAGCTCGATCGCCCGATCAAGAGACGAACTTTGAGCGCGCATAACTTTGGCATTGGCCTCAAGCTCTCGCACTTGCGCCTTTGTATTGAGATAGGTATCGAGTCGCCAAGTTAGGTTGAGCCCAACCGTCCAACTGGTATTCCACTCGTTGCTTGGAGGGAAGAAAACCTGGTTTGGATTTGCGTGGGTGATATTCACAACCCCGTCGAGCCGCGGATAGAGGCTCGACTTCGCGCCATCAACACCGTGCTTGATGGCATCCTCCGACTTTCGAAGCGCTCGACTCTCGGCGCGGTGCTTTTGCCCGTGTGCGATCAGTTCTTCAACAGTTCCAAAGCTACTGATCGCCGCAGGCTCAACAGCAAGGTCTTCGCCCAAGGTGAGCGGCCCTTGGTACTGCGCAGTAATTCGCAAGTTTTGCTCGGCGAGTCGTAAGAAACTCTCTGCCTGCATGACGCCAAGTTCTGCCGACGCCTCAAGACTCTGCAGTCCAAGTGCATCGGCGCTTGTCACGGTTCCCGCGTCGAGGCCAATCGTTCCATCTTGCACGCGAGCCTTCGAGCTCTCGAGCGAGGCCTCGGCAATTGCGAGCTGTGCTTGAGCGCGAACCCAATCAAAGTAGGCGATGCGCGCATTGACGTCTGCGGTTTGCAACTCGGCTTGTTTGCGAAGTCGGGCAGCGCGCTCATTGGCATCCGCGCCTTTTCGAGCAGGCGAAAGCGCGAGAACGTAATCGGAAAATGGAATGCTTAGTGCGGCGTTTAGCGAGTAGGTATTTCGAGGTGTCTCAAAGGGTTGGGCAGCGACTGCGGCAACTGGCGATCCTTGCGAGTCGAGAACGCAGTTTGCGCCACCACCAGTTGGGCAGGTACCGACCGTGAGTGGCCCTTCGTTTAGCGCTCCCACCGACGCACCACTTCCAAGATTAAACTCGGTGAGGTTGCTGCGGGAGATCGCGCCTGTGAGCGATACGTTTGGAACATATCGAGAAAGAGTTTGGCGGGTCTTCGCGATCGCCGCTTCGACTTCGGCATCCGCCAAAACCACACTTGGAGCCGACGCCTTTGCACTCTCTGCGGCCTGGTCGGCGGTGAACCCAGAAGCGACTGGGGCGAGCCGAGCCCAGACGCGGCTTTCATAGTCCTCGAGTGTTTCTTGAGCTTCGAGCGATTCGTTGGGCTGGGCCTCTTGAGCGAGAGCCGACATCGGGATTAAAAGAGCGATGCCAACCATCGTTTTTATTAAGTTTTGCATAGTTAGCCACCTACCTACCGTTCGGTAGGTCCGAATATGCTCCATCAGAGCATTTGTTGCAAGTCCATCCTCACTAGAATTTTCATTCTGCCGAAGAATCGGCGTCTTCGCGTAGATCCTCCGACGCAAAGCGCTCACGCTCCCAGAGCAGCAATTTGAGCCTTTCCTATCGGCCCAATTGCCGCGTCCTAAATCGCTTCTCATCGCCGGCGGAGGGTGCAGCCATTCGGCCCAAATGTCTGTGCGCGTTGCCTTCCCTTACAATGTGCCGCAAGGAGACTTGGCCAACTCGGCTGGGGATTTTCACCTTGCCTGCGTTCAAGAAACACAATGCTCACCGGTAGCCTGCTCGCTGCATCGGTGCTCTTCGTCGTCTCGATCGGGACGGCCTTGCTCTCAACGGCCACGGGCATGGGCGGAGGTGTGCTCTTCTTCCTCACGATCCTGCACTTCTTCCCGCTCGCTGTCACCATCCCGATCCACGGCTTTGTGCAGATGTTCGCAAACATCATGCGCACCTTCTCACTGCGCACCCACCTGCGCCGCGCCATGTGCGCGCCCTATCTAGTGGGTGCGGTGGCTGGTGTTCTATGTGTTCTCCAAGTGCTCGAGCATGTGCAGAACGACATCATTCCGTACAGCATCATTCTGACCCTCATCATCTACTCGGTGTTTAAGCCGTCCAGAATGCCGGACCTCAAAATCCCTTTGTGGTCGTTTGGCATCGTCGGTTTCTTTGCCGGCTTCCTCGCGATTCTCATCGGCGCCGTCGATCCATTTCTATCGCCCTTCTTTATTCGCGACGACTTCACCAAAGAAGAGGTGGTCGCCAACAAGTCCTTTATGCAGGCAGTCATTCACGTTGCCAAAGTGCCTGTGTTTTTGCACATGGGATTCTCCTATGGCGAACACGCACTGGTCATCGCCCTTCTCATCGCCGGCAGCTTTCTGGGAATCTTTTTTGGAGTTCGCGCGCTTAGCAAAATTAACCGAAGAGTTTTTCTTATCTCCTTTAAGACCATTCTCTTCCTAGTCGGCATTCGAATTTCAGTTCGGCTTTTCACCCTTGTCACGCAAGGCTAGTCTTCGGAGCACTACCTAATGAGTACCAACACCACGTTTGACGTAACCAATCCCTACGACGGCTCTTCCATTGGAACGTTCCCCTACGCCCAAGAGGACGAGGTTGTGCGAAAACTCGCGACACTTACCAAGGGTAAAGCAATTCTCGCAGGGCTCTCGGCGCACAAGCGCAGCACGATTCTCGCCAAGCTTGCCGACTTAATGGAAGCCGCAAGCGAAGAGTTTGCCGCGCTCATCACGCGAGAAATTGGCAAAACGATTCGCGACAGTCGCGTCGAAATGGTTCGCGCCGCCAATACAATCCGCTGCTCGGCAAATGAGGCGCGCTCGGTGGTTGGCGAAGTTTTGGATTCGGATGCCTACCCGCCTGAGCGCAGCAAGTGGGGCATTGTGCACAGGCGGCCACTCGGAATAATTCTGGCCATTACGCCATTCAATTTCCCCATCAACTTGTCGGTGCACAAGATTGGACCGGCCTTTGCCGCTGGCTGCCCGGTATTCTTTAAACCTAGCCCGCAAAACTATCTCTCAGGCAAGATGCTTACCGAGCTGTGCCACCAGGCAGGTATGCCCGAAGAGGCAATCCAGTTTTGCATGCCCGACATCCCCGAAATTACCAAGGTGGTTGCCGGCAACGACGTGCAGATCATTAGCTTCACCGGCGGCGTTCCCGCCTCCAAGGCGATTGCGCGAAATGCCGGTGGCAAGAAGTTGCTCTTCGAACTTGGCGGCAACGATCCGCTCATCGTCATGGCTGATGGCGATGTCGACCTAGCCGTGAAGACCGCAATCAACCAGCGCTTTGGAACCGCCGGGCAACGCTGTACGGCTGCAAAGCGTGTATTCGTCCACAGTTCGGTGTACGACGCGTTTCGCGACAAATTGGTCGTCGCCACAAAGGCCCTTGTCGTTGGCGATCCAATGGCCGACGAAACCTTTGTTGGCCCGGTCGTCAACACGCAAGCTGCCAACGTGGTCGAAGAGCGCATTGCGGCCGCCATTGCCGACGGCGCAAAGCTGCTCACCGGCGGCACTCGCGATGGCAACCTCATCGCACCCACGGTATTAGAAAACGTCTCGCCAGCCTCAGAGCTTGTTGCCGACGAAACCTTTGGCCCGGTCATTCCGCTCTTTCGCTTTGACGACATCGACGATGCCATTGGCATTATTAATGGCACAGGGTTTGGCCTTCAGTCTGGCGTCTTTACCAATGACCTAAGAATAATACGCAAGCTCTTTGATGAGCTCGAAGTTGGCGCTTTGGCTGTGAATGATGGACCTGGGTTTCGCGCCGAGCACTTCCCATTTGGCGGCATTGGCAATAGTGGCCTTGGGCGAGAAGGTGTTCGCTATGCCATGGAAGAGATGACCTACCTAAAAACTCTTATCATGTAGGCTCTTCGATGACCGACGCCGCCCTGCTGCTCCTCTTCTTCGCAACGCCGCTTCTGCTCTTGTACGGCAAGAAGCGCGTTGCGCTAATCGATCGCATTGGCGTGGTAACCCTTTGCTACTGCATTGGCATTCTCGCCGGCAACAGCGGGCTCGCGATTCGAGAGGCTCTCACCGTTGGCGTCCTCGAAGTTGTAGTTCCGCTGTCCATCCCGCTTCTACTCTTTGGCGCCGACCTACGCATTTGGCGCAGTGCCGGTGGCTCCATGCTCAAGTCGTTCCTTTGCGGCGTAATCGCGGTTTCTATCGCAGTAACCAGCATGTCCTTTGTATTCCGAGACAACCTCCAAGACATCGATAGCCTTGGCGGGATGATGATGGGCGTGTACACCGGTGGCACTCCCAATATGTCTGCCATCGGGCTTGCCCTCGGTGTCGACAGCGAGGTCTTCATCGTACTCAACGCAGCAGACGTTCTCTTTGGTGGGGCACTCCTGCTATTTCTTCTTAGCATCGGGAAACCACTAATCGGCCGCATTCTAAAGGCCCCCAATACCGCAGCATCAGGCTCGGGCGTTGTTCTCGACGAGGCGCTCTACCTGCGCGGCTCTAGCATCGGCGTGGCCCTGGCGGCCATCGCCCTGGCAGTGGGTCTGGGCATCGCCATGCTGCTCTTTGGCAAACTGCACGAGATGACCATCCTCTTGGTGATTACAAGCCTTGGCATCGCGGGCTCAAACGTGCCGCGCATTCGCAATCTCAAAGGCACCTTCGGCATGGGTAACTATCTGCTGCTTGTGTTTTGCGTTGCCGTCGGAAGTCTCGCCAACCTTCACAGCGTCGCCTCCACAGCGCCGCAGATCCTCGCCTACGTTGGTGCAATCATCGGCATCGCACTCGCGCTGCACATTCTCTTTGCAAGCCTTCTCAAGATCGACGCCGATACGATGATCATCTCATCGGCAGCTGGCATCTTTGGGCCGGCCTTTATCGCCCCGGTCGCTCGCGCCATCGGCAATCCAAGGCTCATTCCCCTAGGCCTCGCCCTCGCGCTCCTGGGCTTTGCCATTGGCAACTACTGCGGCTTGGCCATGGCCTACCTACTTGGGCACCTGCTCTAGGCCTGCCAAAGGTTCGCTTGCTAGGACGGCTCAAGGAGCGGCATCCGAAGAAGTATGTGTGCGCTGGGCAATCTGCTGGTCCCTTGCGCGGCAGCCAACTTGGCTGGCATTTCTAGCGCCCTGTCCCCGACTGCTGTGGGGTCTAGTGGGCACCTGGCGGACTCTTTAGCCGGCTTGCAGACCCCGGCCAGACCAGTTGCTAGGCGGTAAGGCTTGTTTCATAAATCCAGACCAGCTGTAAGAATGTCGCGGGCTTAGTCTCTAGATCCGTGTACATATCGCTGATTCCTGGAAAGGTCTTCTCAGCTTCTGAAAGGTGTTCTTCTGTAATTCTTCCTACCACACGTTCATACAATACAAGTCTCGTGCCGGAACTGCACAGCCATCAGATCTCGGTGCGGGCGCCCCTACTTATACAAATTGAATCGCATAGATAGGCGGGAGATTGGCACTTAGGAGCTGCCAAGAGTCGCCTTGGTCGGCAGTCGTCCAAACCGATCCGGTGGTCGATCCAAACGCCAGCTGGCTACCGCTCTTGTCGATATCCAAGGCGTGGCGAAAGCACAGATCGTAGGCGTGCTCTTGGGGCAAGCCCGTGGTGAGCACATCAAATGTCTTGCCGCCATCGCGGGTGCGGGTGACCACGAGCTTGCCGTCCACCGGGATGCGGTGTTGGTCGCTCACCGCCGGAACAAACCATGCGGTGTCTGCATCGTTTGGATGAACCGCGACGGCAAAGCCAAAGGTCGAGGGGCCAGCCGCTTCGACCTCCTGCCACGACTTGGCGCCATCAATAGTCTTCCAGATTCCGCAGTGATGCTGCGCCCACATCGAATCGGGATTGCTCTCACATGCCACGACCAAGTGTGGATCTTGAATGGTTTGATCCCCTGCTCTATCGGGTGGCATGAAGTCGGCGCGCATCCCATCGGCACAGACCTCCCAAGTTTTGCCCGCATCAAAGCTTTGCCAAACGCCTCCGCACGAGACGCCAACCGTCACATGATTTGAATCTCGCGGATCGACGAGGATTGAATGCAAGGCGGGTTGATCTGCACCGCCGCCCATCCAATTGGTTCGCTTTGGGTGATTCCAAAGACCTTCGCACAGCGTCCACGTATTGCCGCGATCTTCCGAGTAAAAGAGGCCGCCGGGAATCGTCCCGCACCACAGCGCACCGGGGCGGTCGGCGCCTGCGCTGGCAAGCGACCAAATGCTCTTTAGCGACCACGGCGTCTTGTCCTGTGAGGTCTCTGGCTTGGTTGGATAGGTAGGCGTTCCAATCTGCTTCCAGGTTTCTCCGAAATCTTCTGATCGATGGAGCTTGGCCCCAAAGTGACCATGCTCGAGTGCGGCGTACCAAGTGCCGTCTCGCTCGTCGCATAGCGTGAGCGTTACTGGGTCACCCAAAAAGCTCGAGCCTACGAGTTTGTAGGAGCCGCCCTGCTCTTGCGCTTGAAAGAGCCCCTTACGTGTTGCGATCAGTAGTTTCTGCATTGCGTCTCCTAGTATGTCTTAGCCGCCCGAGAGGGCCTGCATCACATAGAGTTCATCGTCGTCGGTGACCGCATCACTCAACGTCGTGCGGTCTTCAATCTGCTGGCCGTTAAGAAAGATGTTCATGTGCTTGCGAAGGGATCCATCATCCTCAAGCACATAGCCGCGAAGCTTTGGATTGGCTTCGCATGCGGCCTCAAGCACCTCTCGCACGCTTGTACCGGCAAGTTCCTGCGTCTCGCACCGAAGGTGTCGCTGCAAATTTGCTGTGAAGCTCAGGCTCGCCATCGCAAGCGATACGATATGCGGCCCACTTGCGCCTCGCAAGCGCTAGCCTTCGCTCCCGCATGGCAAGCCAAAGAATGTGCACCTCGCAGCCACTTGGTGTGGCGGCTCCCGAGCACGACGCGCTTACGACGTGCGCCTTGGAGCCAGCCCTCGGCGCGATTTCTTCGGTGGCTCAGCATTTTTCCATGTGAGCTGTACGGAGGCGCCGCCTTTGGGGGAATCGACGATATGCAGCTTGCCTCCGTGAAGGCGCATGATGCGCGAGACAATGGCGAGACCAAGGCCTGTGCCCTTAGTCTTTCTCTTAGAGAGTCGAACGAACGGCTTGATTACCTTTGGACGATCTTCTTCGGGGATTCCATCGCCGGTGTCTTGCACGTCGATTACGCACTCGCCTTCGAAGACGCGAATGTCGACGTAGATGGTATCTCCACCGTACGCCATGGCATTGAGCACAACATTGCTTGTGGCGCGATCGAAGAGCTTTTGGTTGGCACGAACGCGAGCTCCTTCGTCATGGGTAATCTCAACCGTGATGTCGTCGCGCACGGCTGTCACTTCATCGCAAATACGGGTCACGGCCTTTGCGACATCGATTTCCACATTTTGAATTTCGGGACGGTCCTGATGAAACTCGTCAAAGCCCACGTACGTTAAGAGTTCTTCGAAGAGCTTGTCGACCTGCTCAAGATCACTCACCAAGCCAGCGGTCTCTTTGGGAAGCTTCTCCGCAACCTTGCGCTCGATGCTCTCAACGCGAAAGTGCATGCGCGAGATTGGCGTGCGCACTTCGTGGGCAACGGTTCGCAAAAGGTCGCGCTCGTCGTGCAAGAGTTGTCCTACTCGGTCGGCCAACTGATTTAGCGAAGAGCCGATGCCATCGAGAGGATCGGCCTCGTCTCGCTCGGCTCGAGCACTAAAGTCGCCGCGATGCATTCGAGCAGCAACTTGCTCGATACTGCGAATGCGCTTGTAGACGTGGAAACTTGCGAAGAGCGACATTAAGCAGGCAATCAGAATTGCCAGGCCAAAGATCGTGGGCAAACGCGTTGCGTAGCCAAAGGGCAGTGGCCCAAAGACAATCTGGCCCGGGTTGTCGGGAACGCGAGCTACCACGTAGAGATTGCCCGAACGAGTTTCGACGCGCGTTGCAACGCTTCCGCTCGATGCTTCGAGCGACACCCCATAGCCAAGCTTCTTAGCGAGCGACTCTGCAACGTCTTGGCGCGAGACCGGTGGTGTCTCGGCGAGCATTGCCGCGTGCACCTCAGCATGACCGCGCAAAAGCCCCAAGCTGGTCTCGTCTGCCGGGCTATCGAGCAGCATCCTCGTGATTAAGAGGGTAAGTAAAATCGCCGTCGCTACCAGAATCGCCAACCGAGAGAAGAGGCTTATCAAGCGTCGTTCTCCACGAAGAGATATCCGACCCCGCGAACGGATTTTATCCAGCGAGGCTTCTTGGCGTCATCGCCAAGCTTTGTGCGAAGGCGACCGATGCGCACATCAATCGTGCGTCCAAGGCCATCGTAGTCGGTCTGGCACACTTCGCGGCTTAGCGTATCTCGGCTTAGCTGCTCGCCTGCATGCTCTTTTAGGTAGGCGAGCAAATCGAATTCGGCATCGGTAAGATCAAGTTCGGTGGTGCCTAGGCATGCAACGCGATTGACGGTATCGATACTAAGCTCGGAGGTCGAAGTATTCGAAGTCCCGGTTGCCGGAGTCTCACTTCTTCTAAGAAGTGTGCGCACGCGAGCGAGCAGCAACCTTGGTTCGACAGGCTTGCCAAGATAGTCATCGGCACCAAGCTCCAAGCCGACGATTTCGTCGACCCAACCCGAGCGCGCGGTGAGCAGGAGAACTGGCTTGTGAAACCACGTGCGCAGATCACGGCAAATCTGCAACCCATCTTTATTTGGCAGCATGAGGTCGAGAATCACCAACTCGGGGTCGATCCTTCGAATCGCTTCCTCGGCTTGCCCACCATCGGCAATGATCTCGACATCAAAGTCACTATCCCGAAGGTAGTCGGCAACAAGGTCGGCGAGTTCCTCGTCATCTTCGACGAGCACGATGCGGGCTGTTGGATTGGACATGGATCGAGACCTAGAGTGTCACCGCAACGAACGCTGGTCTAGGGCGTGATTGTAACACTGTGCAACCCGCGACACGGTGCAACCCGCGACACGGTGCACCGGCCGAGTGCTCGAAGGCATGGCAACAAGCCAGCGACGTGTGCCCAATATCGCCCTCAACGGCAAATACGTGACGCTCCAAGAAAGATGTACTCAACTCACAAGAAACCCAAGCAAAGCCCAATACAATTGGGGGATGAAGCTCTTCCGCCTACTCGCTGCCAGTGCATTGATTGCAATCGCTCTCACCGTGCCCAAAACCGCAATCGCACAGCACTCGCAAGAGCCAAGTCGGATGCAGCAAGCTTTGGCCTTCGCTCAGAACATCCCCTGGCAGCGCATCGGCATGAGCGCACTTGATCGAGCACGGCGATCGGTGGCGCTTGGCCCGTATGTCGGGCTAGCGGGCACTAATGGCAAGAATCAAGATCTCGATACCGCACTGTCCTTTGGTCTTGGGTTGTCGCGATTCGCGATTCCGATTGCACCGGACCGAGCCGAGATCGAAGGGGTTTTAAAAGATCGATTTGTGAAGCTCTTTTTGGAGAAGCTTGATCAGGCGCTGCAGGGCAATCTCGATGGCAGCAATGTAAATCCCAAGCAGATTGCCAGGGATGTTTGGAACGATGTCTTGCAGGGCTACCTTAAGGGGCGAAGGCATCGCATGCTTGAGGACCCAGGCTTTCGCATTCACGTCGAGGGCACGCGATTGTTTGCCGCCGATGCTTGGCAGGCCCGAGCCACCGTTGGTGCTGGCATTGCCGGAGTTGCCGTGGGGCTTTCCTTCGGCGGAGAATTTGGAGATGCGAACTATGCGTTCCTCGGCCTCGAGGCAGCCAAGCCGCTTGTCTTTGGCAAAGCCCGCACACCTGTGGTCGACATTTACGGGCGCGTCGATCGAGGCTTTGGCGAGGGCCACAACGACCTGAGCTTCTCTGTGGGAGCGCGGCTCTTGCTCGACGTCCTATAGCGCTTGGGCTTTAGAGCCTGCTTCGCAAACAACTGTAATCATTAGCTTTTTCTATGCAAGGCGATTGTAAACGAACGTAACTAGCACAGACATTGGACCCTGCCTGCGGCAATCTGTCCACGTCATGCAAGAAAACGAAGGTTTAGTCCCAACCCTCATGGAGCTGCCGATCTTTGAGGCCGAGTGGGTGCTCTGGGTTCTCATCGGTCTCTCCATCGCTTCGGTGGCGGTCATGGCCGAACGCTTTCTCTTCTATCGAAACCACGCCATCGACGTGGATGCCGTCCGCAAAAAACTCTCGACGTTCCTAAACAAGGGCGACTTGCAAGGGGCAGCAAAGTTCTTAGAGCAGTTTGACAGCCTTGAAACCAACACCGTTCTCTTTGGCTTGCGCGACTACGCCCGCGGTCCCGAAGCCGTTGAGGATTTGCTTGGCGCCGCAGCTCGCAAAGAAAAGGCGCGCTACGAGAAGCGACTTAGCTTCTTGGCAACCGTTGCCAGTAACGCGCCCTTCATTGGCCTCTTTGGAACTGTGCTTGGCATTATCCGCGCCTTCAAAGACCTTAGTGCGAATATGTCTGAAGCCAGTGGCGCAGTTATGGGCGGCATTGCCGAGTCGTTGATCGCAACCGCCGTCGGGCTCTTAGTCGCAATCCCCGCAGTTGTTGCTTACAACATGCTCAAGGGCCGCGTTAAGCACATCACCGATGATGGCAACCTAATGACCGCAACTCTTCTCTCGTCACTTAAGTCGGTGGCGGTACCCGAAGAAAAGGCCGCGTAGTCATGGCCTCCCAGGTTTTTGATGATGACGAAGAAGTCATTGCATCCATCAACATTGTGCCCTTTGTGGACATTGTCTTGGTGCTTCTCATCATCTTTATGATCACGTCTTCGGCGATTTCGAAGGCGAGCATTCGCGTTGACTTGCCCAACGCCGCAAGCGCTGGCAGTGCCGTTGCAAGCACACTAAACGTGGTGCTCACAGCAGAGGGCGAACTATTCTTAAACGGCAAGTCAACAACCTACGAAGCACTTGGCGCTCACGTCGCGCGCGCCTCGTGGAAAGATAAGGAGCTGCAGGCAGTGATTTCTGCCGATACCAGCATCGACTACGGTCGAGTGATTAAGATCATCGATATCGTTAAGAGCAATGGCGTTAAGAGCTTTGCCCTAAACATTGAACGCGAGATTTAGCCTGTGAGTGCCAGCGCCCCAAAGAATGATGCGGCCAAGCCCGGTGGCTACGCCGAGAGCCGACGCCTTGAGCGCGAAGCGGCGCGCCAGCGCATTCACGAGCACGTCTTACATCCCATCGACACGCCTTCTCTGCTTCGCGATCCGCTCTTTCATCCAACCTCGCCAATCGACTCAACCATCGGCAGCCTAAAGCTGCTCTTCACCGCCATTGCCGTTCACGGATGCATCATCCTCATCTTTGCTGCGGTCAACGACTTGATGGGCGAGAAGGCCGACTTCAAACCCCAAGAGCGAGTCACGGTACGAGTGATCGAATCGCTACCGCCGCCGCCGCTGCCCCTTCCTATCGAAGAAGAGGTCGTCGAAGAAGTGATTGAAGCGCCGCTGCCGCCCGACTTCGTTCCCAAGGATCCAACACCACCAAAGCCAAGCGTCACCGAGCCCAACCCCAAGAAGCCCCGCGTTATCAAGAAACCGGATCCTGCTCCAACACCGCCGGATCCTGCGGTACCGCCACCGAGAAGGCGAATCGCGGGGCTTGGTCTGTCGTCGACAACAACGGGTGGCAAAGGCCCTTCCTTCGCGACCGGATCCACGAGAATGGGAGAGACCGAGACAACGGCGGTGGATCCCGACATTGCAAAGCAAGAGCCCGAGGGTGACGAAGGCACCGCGCAAGGCAAAGGTTCTAGCACCGGCAAGACGGCTACGCGGGAGCAGCGCACGGCATCCAACATTCCAACTCGCGACTCGGTCTTCGTAAAACCCAAGCGAGAGAAACCAAGTAAGCCGCCCTATCCCACCGTATTAAAGGCCCAGGGAATCGAAGGAGATGTGCAAGTGCGCGTCACAATCGATACGAAAGGCAACGTAACAAAGGTTGCCATACTTAAGGGTTCGGGGCACAAGGCCTTTGACGATGCCGCAGAACGCGCCGCCAAAGTTGAAACCTTTAGCGCCGCGACTCGCGACGGAAGCCCGGTACCCTACACACTCTCGTACAGCTACCGATTTAGAATTGAGGAGAACTAGTGCTTGATCCATTGGAGTTGGTCCATCGAATAGCCGCCTGGAGCCTTTGCCTCGCGCTTGTTGGCGCTTGCACCATTCGGGACGATTCGACCCGGGCAAACCAAATCGAAGGCTTGCGAATCTTGGCGCTCGCATCCGAGCCAGCCGACCTTGTGCAAGGAGAGAGCACCACATTAAGTGCGCTGGTCTATGACGAAGACGAGCGCGCTGTGAGCTACCAATGGTCGTGGTGCATCTCTCGGGGAAATTCTGATGAGGGATACCTGTGCAACATTTCCGAATCTGAGTTGGAGACCGCGTGGGACGAACTCGATACCGGCATCGACTTGCCACCGTACGACCTTGGCACGCAAGAGACGGCCGCGTTTGAGATGTTCTTTGCGCCCGAACAAGCATTGGGCGTCTGTGAAATTCTAAGTCGCGACGCGGCAGAGCCAGACCTTGAACTCTTCACCTGTCTCTCGAGCCTGGCACTCACCATCGAACTTCGAGTTACCGCCGGTAGCGATCAGATTGTCGCCATTAAAGACATTCCAATTTTGCTTGAGGGCGATGAGCGAAACCTCAACCCAGCAATTGGTCCAAACTTCACACGCACACTTCGGGGCGGTACCGAGCTTCAAACCACAGCGCCGTTTCAGCTTGAGGGAATTTACGATGTGGTCGCAGATGTCGACGAGGCGCAAAGCGAGACCTTCTTGCCCCAAGCGCGCGAGGGTCTCCCACCACCAGAACCTCGCAAGGAGTCGCTCTTTCTCAGTTGGTTTGTCACCGTAGGCTCGACCCATCGCAAAGGCGAGCAACACACGGCGTACTTCGACACAGGTTCGATTGAATCTCTCACGGAAAATACGTGGGATATGCCTTTCGAATTTGAAGATGCCGATGCACGGCTTTTCTTGGTGCTGCGCGATGAGCGCGGCGGAACCACTTGGGCCGAGCACGCATTCACTCTTGAGGATGGGCAGTAGATGTCTAGACCCATCGCCCGTATAGCGTTTGTAGTGCTTTTGCTGGCCGTTCTCGTGCCTTCGGCCCATGCCCAGGAACCTCCCGCAAACGCACCTGCGGCCGAGCCACAAGCAGACGAAGAACTCACGCCGCCTTCGCTAAAGAAGGATGTGCAACCGACGTATCCAACTCGGGCGCAAGAGGAAGGCGTTGCTGCCGAAGTGCTGCTGGACATTGATATCGATGCCGCCGGCATCGTCGAAAACGCGGTTGTCGTGCAGGGTGCAACCGCTGCCGGATACGGCTTTGACGAAGCGGCAATTGCCGCAGCCAAGCTTCTTCTCTTTGAACCTGCGCGCGTTGCAGGCCAAGGCGTGCCGGTTACCATTAGCTATCGCTTTCGCTTTGTTCCCGACGTTAAAGAAGAGCCGGCGATCGTTGCCGTGCCGGTTCCCGAAGCGCCGCCGCCTGCTGTGCCCACCGGCCAACTCTCCGGACGACTCACCGAGCGCGGAACACGCCTGCCAATCATTGGTGTGCGCGTCACCATCTTTCGCGGCGAAGGCGACGATGCGGAAGGCTTTGAAACCGAGACCGATACCAGCGGTACCTTTCTCTTCGAAGGCCTAGGTATTGGAACGTGGCGCATTCTCGCCGACCCAGAAGGCTACTATCCGCTGCGCGTCGAAGAAGGTGTGGCCGAGAACCAGCACACCAAGGCGAGCTATCGTATCGAAAAGCAATCGTACAATAGCTACGACGTCATCGTCGAGACCAGCGAAGTTGCTCGCGAGGTTAGCCAGGTGAGCATCAGCGCAAAGCAAGCCGAGCGCATCCCCGGGACCTTTGGCGATGTGCTTGCTGTGGTTCAGAACTTTCCCGGTGTCGCTAGAACCCAAGGTGCCGATGTTGTGGTTCGAGGTTCGGCTCCCGAAGATACGCGGGTCTACATCGCGGGCATCGATGTCCCGATCATCTACCACTTTGGTGGGCTGCGCAGTGTGCTTCCCGTGGGCATGGTCGAGCGCATCGATTTTTACCCGGGCAACTTCTCCGTCGAGTACGGACGCGCAACCGGCGGCATTATTGATGTCGATCTTAAAAACCTCGCTCCAAAGAAGATCGGTGGCTATGCCGATGTGAGCATCTTGGACACAAGCCTCTACGTAGAGGTGCCCATCAACGAGAAGACCGCAATCGCCGTTGCCGGCCGCAGAAGCTACATTGACGCCCTTCTGGGGCCACTGCTGCCCGACGACGGCACAACCTTTGTACTTCCTCGCTACTACGATGGGCAGGTTCTCGCTTCGTATCGCCCCGCTCCAGCGCACCGTCTCGAGACCTTCATCTTCTACTCCGACGATAAGTTCGAAGTGCTCTTTGACGAACCTGTTGGCGACAATCCCAATAGCATCCCAATCACCGACATTGGCTACACCGTCGATTTCGCCCGGGCGATTGCGAGCCATCACTACATTCCAAGTAAGAAATTTTCTAGCGAGCTAAAGCTATCCGTGGGCCGGGATCGTTTCAACTTCAACGTTGGCGAGACCTTCTTTATTCGCTTCGAAAACCTGCAAGCGCAGCTTCGCGAAACCGCCAAATATCAGCTCTCCGATTCGCTAACCTTGCGCGGTGGCTTGGACTATCTCTTCGCTCGCGTCGACTATTCGGTTCGCGCTCCAGCGGTCAATCCAAGTGACGACGAGGATGGCCCACCACGACTCGACGAAGATGATTTCATCTTTAGCGAAGCTGTCGGCAGCTCACACTCGACCGCGGGCTTCGCACAGGCGGAGTACAAGCCGATTGAAGAGCTTCTGCTGATTCCAGGAATTCGCCTCGATCACTTCTCACGAACAAAGAACTTCGCGCTCTCGCCACGCGTTACCGCTCGTCTCGACATAAATCCCCTGTGGGCGCTTAAAGCTGGCGTTGGCCTCTTTGTCCAAGAGGCGCAATTCCAAGAGTCGGACTCAGTCTTTGGCAACCCCGATGTCGAACTAGAAAAGGCGATGCACTACTCGTTTGGCGCTGAGTATCGCCCGGAAAAGCACATCAAACTCGAGCTCACCGGCTTTTACAAAACCCTTAGCGACCTCGTCGTTAGCTCCGATGACGTTCGCGAGGGTAACGGCATGACCGAGCCACTGCGCTACGATAACAACGGCGCTGGTCGCGTGATTGGCCTTGAGGTCTCGGCACGGCACGAGCTTGCCAAGGGCTTCTTTGGCTGGGTCGCGTATACGTTGAGCCGCGCAGAGCGAAAAGACAATGACGATACCGAGTACCGCCTCTTCGACTACGATCAAACGCACATTCTCACCGTGATCGGGAGCTACAAGCTTCCTCGCAATTGGGAAGTTAGCAGCCGTTTTCGCTTGGTATCGGGAAACCTCTACACCCCCTACATTGGCGCGGTCTACAGCTCTGACGATGACACCTACTTGGGAATTCGCGGCCCAACCAACTCGGATCGCGTTGGCGCCTTTAACCAGATCGATTTCCGCATCGACAAAAAATGGATCTACGACACCTGGATGCTCAACGCATACCTCGACATTCAAAACGTCGCCAACCGAACCAACCCGGAAGGCATCAACTACAACTTCGATTTCTCGGAGACCGAAGTAACGAGCGGCCTTCCCATCGTCCCGGTCCTCGGCTTGCGGGGGGAATTCTAATGCATCGCCTAACGCCTCTCATCGCAGCTCTCTTGGCGCTTGGCACGCCGGCAGCATCGGCATTCGCCCAGCCATCAGAACAACTCGCAGGTCCGCCAGAAGTCGTCGAGACGCCAGAAGTCGTCGAGGCGAAGCCAACGACATCGCCCCTGGAAAAGCCATCACCTCGGCAGGGGCACTTCATGGCTTTCGGGCTTCACGGAACCGGTGCGCTGGCCGACGATACCAACCGAGGGCTCCGAGGCCCGGCCTTTGGAACGGGCTTCTCTCTGCGCCTTGGGGAGCGCATTACCAAGCGCCTAGACCTTGGGCTCGCGCTGGCCTACGCAAGTGTTGGCGGCGATGAGCCGTGGGCCTTTGGTCGACTCACCGTACATGGCCAGGGCTATGTCACCGAGAAGACCTATGTGCACGCGGGCTTTGGCTTTGGAGCAGCTGGCGGAGTCGATCCTGAGGATCCAGAATTCTCCCGAGGGCGCTTTGGCGATGTCTACACCGTTGGTGTCGGGCACAACTTCTATCTAACCGATGCCGAAACCAGCGGCGGCTGGATCATCGCGCCAGTTGTCACTGCCGAGTACGGCCGCGATGATAAATTTCCAAACGCCGGGCTTTGGATCGGCGTCGAGATTAGTCGTTGGTGGGGCATCCCAAGAAATCAACTCGACCTCGACTTTGACGAGGCGTACAGGCGCTAGCGAGCAAGTTGTCCGTTGCACTAGCGTGCGCAAGCTACTGCGGAGACGGTGGCACGTTAAGCCAGCTGGGCCGCTTTGATACGATGGCTTCGCAGGAGCCCAGTGCCATGAACTGCTCGAAGTTCTTTGCGGAGAGAATGCAGTCGGCTTGGGCCTTGGAAAGCCCTTCGCTCTCACACTTCACAATGCTTGTGTGAAGTGCAGCCTTGGCGGTGATTTTCTCTGACATCCCCATCGCGCCTCCGACGCTGCTGATGAGTTCAGAAACATGATTCACCGTAGCCTTGCAGAGGTTCAACGTTTCGTTGGTCTCCTCGGTTGCCGCCTGCTTCTCGCAGCCAAGCGGAAGGCCTAGGGTTAGGATGCAAGAGACCAATAGAAGCTTTGTTCGCGACATGTCGAAGCATCAGACATGCAATTCCGACGATGGTCAAATCCCATCTCGACTTACCGCGTCCTTCCAAGAGCGGCCAGCCCTTGGCCTCGTTACACTCTTGCAAGATGTCTCCGTCACTGCACCACCTGCGCGAGTTGCCGTTTCCCGCGCAGGTTGCCGCCATTGATGCAGAGCTTGCGACGGGCAATCGCGCCCCACTCCTGCGCGAGCTAAGCTCGTATCGCGACTACCAGCCGCTTGCTTATGCACTGGCCTCGCTTGCAGATGCCAATGCCCTAAAGCTTGACGCCGCCACCATGGGCGACCTTCTCGAGATTCCCGATACGGGCTTGCGCCGCGTCTTGCGCGCACTTGACGAGGTTCGAACACCCGCCGCCTTTAGCCACGCGCTGGCCGATGGCGCCTGGAAGCTTCCGGTCGAGCGCATTGCCGCCGTTGCGATGATTGACCGCTGGCTCAAGAATACTGTGCCGCAGGATAGGCGTGCGAGAGCGGCCGCCGGGCTCGCGACATGCCAAGAGAAGATCGCGAACGGTGCCATCGATTCGATCGCCGATAGCCATTTAATGCGCCTGCCAGGCACACAACTCGCAGCGCTCGATGAACTCGCGCACAGCGCTGGATGCCTTGACGCTTGGCAAGAGCGTCAAAGCCAATTTGCCAAGCAGATACTTGACGTTCTTGAGAGCCAGCCCAAATCACTGAGTCAGGCCAATGCAGAAGAACTCTTATCGCGCCAAGTCTATACAGACCCGGGCCATTTCCTCGTCGAGCTTTTGCAAAATGCCGACGACGCCGGTGCCGATCGCTGGCACGTGCAAGTCTTTGAAGATCGCATCGAAGTCACGCACAATGGAACGCCCTTTGATCCTCTGGACGTTGTAGGCATTCTCTCCATCGGGCAGACCACCAAGAGCAAAGAGCAAATTGGCTTCTTTGGAGTCGGCTTTAAATCAGTTTACGAAATTTGCGAGCGCCCTCAACTCTACTCGGGAGTCTTCAATCTCGAGATCGCCGACGTCTCGATCCCGCGGCCCTTGCGCCCGCTTGAGAACCTCCCAAATGGCCATACAAGGCTTGTGCTACCACTTCGCCAGGGACGCGATGAAAGCGTATCGCCGGAGCGCCTATTTCAAACACTCGCCGAACTGCCCGCCGAAGTGGTGCTCACCTTAAACTCGGTGCGCGAACTCGACCTGCGCTTTGGCAAAAGCATCCGCCATGTGCGCGGAAGCGACGAGCCCGATGGGCGCTTTCGGATCGATGATGGCGACCATTGCAAGCGCTACCTTGTCGAGCGCACAGAGGCTGCATACGAGGGTTCGCGAGGCATGCACCGAGCAAGTCGCACCCCGGTTTTGGTCGCTGTCCCACTAAACGATGACGGCATCCCCACGCCAAGCAAAGGCGCGCCAACCATCTACAGCTACCTTCCCACTCACGAGCGCTCTGGGCTGCGAGTCTTAGTTCACGCGCACTTCGATCTCCCTGTCGATAGGGAGCGAATCGATCTTAGCTCCGAATGGAATCAGTGGGCACTAGCGCAGGCCGGAACTCTTCTGGCCAACATTGTCGCGCGCCTGTGCGAGGAGCAGCGCGAGGGCGTCGTAAGTTCGGGCGCCGCACTCGATGCAATGCTGAGCATCGTCTCGTTGCCCGGCGAGTTAAACCATCACGCCTTCGAAGCCCTTGCCAGCACGTTGCCAAGCTTAGCGTTTCTCCACGGAGCCGATGGCAAGCGATATTCGGCAACCTGCGCCCTTCTCTGCGAGGATGCTCGCCTGCGCGAAGCCTTTGCAGGCGTGGCGCTTCAAGGCGAACGCCATCTTCTCCGCGAGCATGGCGGCCGCGATGCCGACGTTGCCGCTTGGCTGGGTGCGAGCCAACTCGAGATGTCGGCCATTGTTGATGCGATCGCTAGGCATGCCGCCGAGGGTACTGCCGGCGACCCCTTTGAGCCGCCGTGGAGTCTCAAGCTCGCCAGCGTTTTAGAAGCCCTCGGAGACGCAGCGGTATCACTGGAAGCTATGCAAGATGTCCCGTGTTTGCCCGACGCGAGTGGCCGTGCCCAGTTTCCTCGAGATTTACATCGGGCGGCGAGAGAACTCAGAGGTTTTCTCAGCCACGTACATCCGCTAGTGCGAGAGGACCTCGAATCTGCAGGGTGCTCAAGCGTTCTCGATGCTCTGGGACTCACGGTATCCACGGTGCGAGACTTGGTAGCCCTGTGTGGCAAACTCCAAACCGCAGAGCGACTCATCGAGCGGGTTGGTGCTCCCGCCCTCATCCGCTTTTTCCAGGCGGCTGCCCCGGCCGAGCTTGAGTACATCGCCTTTGCCTGCATCGTGCCAAACGACCAATCATCGCTAAGTCCAGTCGGTGAGGTTTGGTGCACAGGGACAAGCGCGCTCGCAACGTTTATTCGCAAAACAGAGTTTCGCCCGCCCCTAGTCGATCGAGAAACCGAAAAACTCCTAGAACCATCACTGCGGTCAATAGGATGCCGCTCTCTCGACATCTCAGCCATGCTCACCTGCATCGGCGCTGGAAGCCTTCGCATTGCAGAGGGCTCGCTGCAGGCACTACACACCGCCCTCGATACCATCGCACAGGACATCGCACCAAACGTCGCAAAGCGCCTCGCGCTAGCACCCATCTTTCCATCCCGAGGCGATGGGCCGCTTCCACTCCTCGGCGATCGCTCTGCGAGCATTCCTCACGACGAAGACATCACAGAGTTGTGGCCCGCGCGTCCATGGCTCACGCAAGCTGTCGCGAGCTTGCCGTATATTCGATCGCTTGGCGCTCCTATCATCGGCCCCGAGGCGCTCGCCGCTACGCTATTGGCGCCAGCGATTCCCAAGGCTCGGCGCCAAATCTTTGCGTATCTAACTCGGCATGCAGAGTCACTTTCATCGTTGACAGCCGGCTTGCTCGCACGCGCGCCGCTGTGGCCCGATGTACACGGCACGCTCCACCCACTGGATTCGCTTCGTCGCACAGCAGAGCGCGCTTCGGTTGCCGCACTCTACAAAATCTGGCCGCAAGCGGTAACCGTAGAGCCCACGGAGGCGCCGGGCTCGGCACTTCACTTGGCAACAGCCCTACACCTAGAACACCGAGTCGCGGCCCCAGACCTTGCCACCGCGATTGCCGACCTGCGCAACACCAGTGCCATTGGCTCGGGCCCGTACCGCAGCAGTGGCGAACTTGATCTAAAGAATCCGCAGACGGAGGGCATCGTCTACGCGCTATTGAACGACGCGGCCGAAGCGCTTCCAAGAACAATTCTTAAACCAATCTGCGAGGCGCCAATTTTCCTTTGCAACGATGGTGAGCGCAGACGTCTTGGAAGTGCGCACGCGCCGCTAAAAGGGCGAGCGCTGCGAGTCTCGGGATTTCTCGTTGCGGCTTTCGAGTCCCTTGGATTCTCGATCTTGGACCAGCGCACAATCGAGGCGCTCCAACCTCTTCTCGATGGGCTGCAACTTCGACCCGCAACACTGATCGATCTCGTTCGAGAGACCAGCACCGGCGAAGGTGCACTACACCAAGAGTCCGCGACGCAGTTTCGCCGGGCACTGTGTAGCGACACTGCAAGCCTCGCCGCCTTGGATGACGTTCTGCGCGGCGAGTTGTCAAAACTCGCTATTTGGCCATGCCAGGGCGCCTTGGTGGCTGCACAAGATGTGGTGCGCGGGCGCGAACTCGAAGCTCTTCTTGCAGACGCTGGGCTTGGCGGGTTGGCACTTGGCAAGGTCGCGCTCTTGCGTCTTGACCCAAGTGTTGAACTCGAAGCCGAGACGCTAAGCGCCTATCTAACCTTCGCCTCACCGGTACATCTCTTAGCGGATAGCGTCACACGCGTTGCAAAAGAAGGCGAAGCGATTTCGGCACAGGTCGAGTTGCTCTCGTCGATAGAGACCATCGCTCGCTTAGCCGCAGTGCTAGCTGCGCATCATCCTACGCCGTGGAGTCTACCGATCTCGGTCAATGCCGCAAATCGCCTTGTCGCAAGACCGCTACTGCTTGCAACGGCAGACGAATTACTCGCGTGCGCAGGGCTCGATCTCGCCGACGAGTTGGCGAACGCAGACTGGGCAAAGATTGCTGCAGCCGATGCGAGCGAACCCTTGGAAGCCCTCACGCCAAGGCGCTTGCTCGATGCCATGCGTGAGGTTTCCAGTACTGCCGAACCAGCTACGTCCCATGCAACTCTCTACAGCGCAGAGGCGCGCGATGCGTTTTATCGCTGGCTACTTTTGCACAGCAAAGCCATTGCCGACGATGCGCAAAGCTTGGGACTCCTTGGCACAAGCGCCGTAATTCTCTCCGAAATGGGTGTCCTGCGAACTCCCCGAGAATTGCTCTTTGATCGCACCCTGCCCGACTTGGGCATCGACTGGAACGCTTCGCAAGACGTTGCCGAATCGTTGCAGCATTGGTTGCAAGGGTGTTTTCGCCCCGCCTCAAAGCAGCTTCGCCCCATCGTTGATCACATGATCGAAGCCATTGATACCGCCGCAGAGGCGAGCGATGGCGCTCGCATCGCATCGGTCTTAGAACATCTCGCAAGACTCCTGCGGGCTGATCGCAAAGACAACGAACTCGAAGAGCTTGCAAAGCGATTTAAATTGCGAAAGCGCTTGCGCGTCGAGACGCAAGACGGGCAATTCGAGTTTGCAAGGCGCCTTCTCGCCGCTGAGCCGCTCGACGTAGATCTCGTCCCACGCTTTGCAGTCGAGCCACCGGCCAGTGCAGCACACAAATATCGTGAACCGCGAATTCTTCGCCTGCTGCGCGCATCCGGCGCCGAAGACGAATTGGGCATTGCTGCCCTGCGCAGCTTTCTGGGCGGCACAGGCCGATGCCCGGGAAGCGACTCGGATATCGCCTTTGCCTGTTATCTGGGCAGCGCAGCCAATCGACAAGCATCGCTGCGAAACGACCTGGACTTGCGGCGAGAGCCATGGCTTCCCAACGCGCTCGGTGCATTGAACTGTGCCGCCGAACTCTACTGGCCAACGCCCGAGCTGGAAACCCTGATTGGCCGAGATGAAAGTCTCTATGTACACCCAGAATTTATCTTACGTGTGCCCGATGCCCGGGAATGGCTGCCCGTGCGAGACGTCGAGAATGCCACACTTGCCAACATCGCCACCTTCCTTAGCGCCAACGCCGCACTGGGAGAGCCAGCCAGCGCCAACGCGCTCGTTTGGCTTGACGCGCAACTTGCCGAGAATCGCCTAAACAAGAAGGAGGTGCACGGAGCCCTAGCCGGCGTTGCCATGCTCGTGGATGACCACGGGAAGATGCGCCGTGCCCCCGAACTTCTGGTCTCTGGCGGAAGACGCCTCTTTGGGGAGCGGCGGGGGAATTGGTCTGCAGGTACACGGCTTCGCCACCTTGCCGAAGCTCTCGAAATTTCGCGTCGCCCGCAGGCAAGCGATGTGCTGCGATTCTTTGCACAGGTTCACAGGGAGTATGAAGCGCAGCCCGACGCTGTGCAGCGTGATGCCTCTGTGCTCGAAGCTCTACCTCGCGCATTGGATGCACTCATCGAACTTGGCGGGCGCGGCCCACAAACCCTTCCCGTCACGGCGCTGCGAGGTTCGGAATCGGTCTTCGTGATTCTGCCAAGCAAGGAGGTCTCGATTGGTCTACCGCAACAACTCGAAGAAACAGACTTGGTGTTGCGACTGCCAGATGGCGCCGACCTCTACGCTTGGCAGCGATTTATGCGTGGGTACGGCATTGGCCCAGTCGAAGAAGACGCGATCGTTGTCGAACGCGTTGTGGCCCCAACGCGATTGGACGCGATCGAAGATGCGCCTTTGCAACATCGTAGAGAAGAGGCCGAAGAAGAATCGGAAGGCGCCGGAGTCATTTCGCGGTTGCGGAGTTGGTTGCGCGGAAACGAGGACGAGCCTGACACAGCGCCTGGGCGGCCAGCGTCGGATGCAAGAGGTTCGCGATCGCAGGGCCCAGAAGGCGCATCGGCTGGCGCTCGCAGTGGCCAATCAGCGTCTTCGGATGCAGAGCCGCCACCGTTTCGACCAATCGATCAGCGCGGGTGGTTTGGCGGAGAGAGTCCTCTTTCGACCCAACTTGCGAGCAATCCGAGTTGGCTGGCCGACCGAATGCAGTCGGCTGAGTTTGGACTGGCGCACTCGCCCCACCAACTTCCCGTTCCGCACCGATACGCACCCAATGCGATCTTCTCCGACTTTGATAGACGGCGTCAGCAGTGGAAACCGCTGCGCTGTGAGACCGAGTGGCGTGAAGGCGGCGCTCCGGCTGGTAGGCTGCACATGCGTGGCAAGCTGCCAAGCCCCGAAGCTCGGATTCCGATGCCGCTCTACGGTCGGCTCGTTGATGCTCAAACGACGCGAGATGCGCGAGTTGTCGAAGGCCGCGACGCAGTTGCGCTCTTGAGCAAGAACGACCCGACGGTGAGTTTCACCTTTGATCTTTCTGCCTCACCGAATTTTTCTGAGGCAACAAAGGGCGGCGAGCTTCGCAGTATGCTCGAACCCGTCGTCGCCGATCGCGAATTACCCGAAGAAGTTTTGGATCTGGTTGAGAGCCTGAGACGCGAAGACAGCGCGTTGCAAATTGCGAGTGTAATTCGCTCCTTTGTGCGCAAGCGCTACGTTTACGACCCCAGTTACCTGGAAGACCCACAGATGGCGGCGTGGCTGCAAGAGCGCAGTGCTGGGAGATCCAATGTTCACATTGCGGCGCTCCACGCAGGTGGCGATGTAGATACCCTTGGCCGTGGCGTCTGCTACGAGCTCAATACTCTCGTTTGCGAGATGTTGCGTCGAGCAGGCGTGCAGGCTGCGGTTGCCACTGGCTGGACGTTTGATCGCGGCCATATCGACGAGCCGGATCACCTCTGGGCCATGGCGCTCATGCAAACCAGCCTTGGGCCGCGCTGGTTGCCCATCGATGCATCAACCACACAAAATGGACGGCCCTTGCATGCGGCGCACAGGCCGCCAGGCCCTTGGCGAGCCGACAAGCGCAAGGCCCGCCCGCTGCAAGAGCCGGCGTGGGATACCATCGAGCACAAAGAGCGAGCAGTAGAAGCGCTACCCCTTGGCGATTTGCTGCGGGTGGCACGCTACCTCGAAACTGCCACGGGACGACACCTTGGAACTCGCGGCGAAATTCTGGCGGCGTGCAGAGAAATTCTATCCAATCCAGAGAAGCGCGTGGCGTTCACGGCTCTCCTGGGGTTAGAGCCGAGGGACGATTTAGAATAACTCGGAGACCAAGCTGTATCGACAAGCGCTGCGCCTCGGAGCTAGGGTTCGTGTTGTGGGATTCAAGGCGCGACATCCATTGCCAGCTCTGGAAATCAGTGTTCGACCAGGGCTAGCGCTTCGCTCTTTCTCCCTTCATGACGACAAAGAGTTGTTTGCTGTGGTTGACGACAACCGAGAGCACCTCCGCCAGTGGCTCGCATTTCTCGATCTGACAACATCAGTGGAACGCATCCTTCCCTTTTTAAACAACTGCGTGCAAGGATATCTCGACGGGACTTCGTGTCGCTTTGCGCTTGTTGTCGATGGCGCGATCGGCGGCGCCGTAGGACTCGAAGACATCTCGGCGCAAAACCGGCGTGCAAAGATTGGCTACTGGCTCGCGCAGCCGCTTCAGGGCCAAGGTTGCATCACCGCAGCGGTGCGCGCACTTCTCGAATATGGCTTTGAAGATCGCGGCCTAAACCTAATCGAGATTCGCGCTGCAAGTGCCAACACCAAGAGTCGCGCGATTGCCGAGCGAGTTGGCATGGCCTTAGATGGGGTTTTGCGCCAGCGAGAGTGGCTCTACGACCACTATGTGGATCTGGCATCCTACACCCTACTCGCCGATGAGTGGCGAAGCACACAACGGTAACTGCACTGGCTGTAGTTCATCCGCGGTCAAGCATCCGACCTTCTCGTACCTAGAGCACCTTCACAGCCGAGACAGAAATCGCATGAAGCGCGCCGGTGACGTAGAATGCACCATGGGCTCAATCGGAATCTCCGCATGCGGCGGTGCGCGAATTGCTCTCTTGGTACCAATGCTTTGGCTTGGCGCGAACAATGCCGAGGCAAAGCCCGTGGCCGAGCCCTACGACGTCGCACTCTCCATCTCGATGGATATTGGTACCGTCTCGATGGCGCGATTCGAAACCGGCATGCAAAACTTTGCCGATCAGCTGCAATCCATCAATCCTGAGATAACGCTCCGAGGCTCACCAAACTCGGGTTACCTGCTAGCACTAACTCCAAGATTTCGAGTTACGTTGCCCCATCGAACGTTTCTAGAGTCAGGTCTTGGCTACTTGCGCAACAGCGGCGGCATCGACGTGCTCATCGGAGATCTTCCTGCGATATTTTCTTATACAAACACCTCCATCGAACTCCCACTTCTCTTTGGAGGCCACTTTGCAAACTATGGGCCCGCAACCTTTTTCGGGGCACTTGGCCCAAGTATTCTCTTTCGTAATCGCTCCGACTGGAACTACGATCTTGGCGACGTATCGAGCTTCTCCTCGGGACGCGGTGGGGGTCTTGAATTTCAACTCGGCGCCGACGTCTTGGTAACCAAGCGCGTTGGCATCCAAGTGCTCTTGCGCTACCGAGTTTCACGCTCTACCGAGATGGAACTTCGCGGCGAGCGCTTTCCCCCCATTCAGGATCTGGGCGAACTAGATTACTCCGGCATCAGCCTCGGAATCGGAGGCGCATGGCACACCCTCTAAGCAAGATTGCGAGCGCGCTTCTCTTTGCCATTCTCGCATCGGCATGCGGGGAGGATGGTGGCGGCATTGAACTCACTCCCTTCGAAGATCTAGAGCATCCAACACTCACTGCTGTTCCACAATGCGAGCCCTGGCGTGGCGACTTCATTGTTCCAAATCTCGAAGCACCATCAGGTGGGCTTCGAATGCAGCCAAGTTCAAGCTTACTACCCACAGGCGTCTCAGAGCGCGTGATTGTGCGGGTGCTAAACGACGATAGCACCCTTGATACAAGTGCCACCGGGCAACTGCGAATCGCTCCTGCCACAGGGATTTCGATCGTCTCTGAAGGCCTTGTGATTGCGGGTTATGGCGAGGTGGTTGTGCAACTCTCAGACGCCGGCCCCGCGATCATTGCCCTCACTCTCGATGGAGATCCAAGGGTTGGCCGAGTGGAACTCGAGGCCTACGAGCCGCGAATCCCTATCTGGCAATTAAGTGCCGACGAAGACGACCTCGACGAGATGTTCTCAAATCCTGGGGACCGCATCACCATCGATGGCGAAGTTGTGGTGGATGGCGAAACTCACCTCACCGAGTTTCGCGTTCACGGCGGAGCGAGTCGCGATTTCCCCAAAAAGTCGTTGCGACTCGATTTGCAAGATAGTGAGATTGCGAGTGGCGAGAGCAATGTGATTCTGCGAGCGGAGTACAACGACAAATCGATGCTGCGCACTTGGCTCGGCTACGAACTTTTCCGAAACGGTTCTTTTCTTCCAACGCCCAAAAGTGAGTATGTGCACCTGCGGCTTAATGATCGATATTACGGATTGATGAATCGGGTCGAACGCATTGATAAGCGATTTCTTACAGTGCATGGCCTAAACAGCGACGGCAATCTCTACGAGGCAGATCCACCATCGGCTCTGGCCGTTCCCGGCGGCAACCTCACCCCGCTAGCGAGCGAAGGAGACTACTACCGCACCTACCAATGGCACGCAGGTCCAGGCGCGTGGACCGACCTTATTCGATTCATCGAATTTACGCTTCTTCTGCCAGATGCTGCGTTTGAACAAGTGATTGCCGATGAAGTGCAACTTAACGAATACCTACGTTATCTGGCCGTGATGGCTGTTGTGCAGAACCACGAGCACATTCGAAAAAACTTCTACCTGTATCGAGACCCAGAAGGACCGGTAACCAGCTGGATGGTCCTGCCGTGGGACCTTGACCTAACCTTTGGGCACCTGTGGTCGGAAATAGACGATGTCTTAGACGAGCGACTCATTGTTGATGCCGACCTTTTTGTGGGCGAATATTCGCCCGAGCGCTTTGGCTACTACAATCAACTCGCCGACAGAGTGCTCGCACAACCCGTCTTGCGCGAGCGCTTCCTGCTTCTCGTCGCCCAGCTTCTCGACTCGGCATTCACAGAAGAGTTCGTAGAGGGGCGAATCGACTACGCACTGTGCTTACTCGAGCCAGATCTGCTAGCAGACCAAGCGAAGCGAGCAAGCAATGATGAGTTTTTGGGACGCGTTGATGAGTTGCGAGAATTTGTGCAAGGTCGCCGCGCGTATGTGCAGTCGGTGCTTCAGGTAAACTGAGAGTTCTTGCTTTTCTCTACTCAGAATCTTTGTGAAACCCTCGGAGGTAGCCCAGTGCGTAGGCGATCAAGGCAATTACAAGGGGAACCAGTAGTTGAAGGCCGAGCCCTGAGAGGTTCACAGATATCAGTAAAAACACGACGAGCGAAAGAACTCTAAGAAATTTTCTTGTACCGACAAGCACATAGGACGAGAGAGCGAGGAGGTAGAGCACCCCGCCGATGCCTCCAACATAGACGAGAAAGTGCACCATCCACTCAGGCCTAAGCATGAGAACCGGGATGCCCGCGATCGGCAAGCCACCCGTCAAAAACACCGCACGTCGTGGAACGTCATCTTTGGCTAGGTGCGAGAAGTACCTTGGCATCTTCCTTGTCTCGGACGCCTTAAACACCATTCGTGAAAGCCCCCAGACCCAGCCCGTCACATTGGTCTGCACGGCAAGAAATGCAAAGACCGCGCAGAGTTTCGCTAGTCTCGCGTCAATCACTAAACTCAGTCCGACGATGCCGGCTGTGGGCTCGGATATCCCTAGAGTTCCCGATAGCGCTCCAAAGACGGCCGAGAGAGAAAGTAGAAGCCCGGTATAGACGACAAAGGCCACCAGCGCAGCCAGGAAGAAATCTCGTTCTGGGTTCTTTAGCTCACCTGCGATAAACGTCATGTTCTCTAGCCCCACGTAGGCAAAGAACGCGGCGATGACGCCGTAGAGGATTGGCTGTATCGCGTTTGCTTCAGGAATGATGCTATCGAAACCCACTTCCTGAGCCTTCGGATACGCAAAGACGAGAACGGCGACGGCAAAGATGACGGTGAACCATGTGATGGCTTGTTGGATTCTCTTGCCCACCGTCAACCCGATGGCAGGCACGATGAGACAGAAGAAGGCGATGCCAAATGCCGTGCCGTACACAACTAGGTCGTCGCCGCCAAAAACGAGTTGCATGAACCTGCCGACCATGACGGCTTGTCCTGCTCCTCCAAAAAAGATGATTGCGAGTAGCAAGGGAGGCACCGCAAGGGCTGCAAAGTCTCCGAGCCCGACAGAAATGAAACCTTCGATGCCGCTGCCGTCTGGAACACGCTTGACGATGTCACTCATGATGACAAGGAGTGGAAAAGCCAAGCCAGCGCTCACTCCCCAAACAATCATCAAGTCGCTACCGGCAATGGAATAGACCAGGGATGGCAGGAAGAGAATGCCGCCGCCCACGATGGAAGCGAAGGCGAAAACGATCGCCTCGCCCAATGAAAGTTGTCTTTTTAGTTCGGCCATGCTGGAGTTTTTCTTATAAACGAGTGCAAGCGGGACGCAGCCGTCGTTTGAACCGACCGCTGCGCTTTGCCCCTCTGCTGTGCCTGTAGGTGAGAAATGTTTGTGTGCTAGCCCAAACTCGATTGAGAGCCATCTGTCGATCCCACAAAGCTGGGTTCGGCCCTGTGCCCCGAGCAAAGTGCCTTTGCGCCTCGCTCCAGCATCTCATCCGATTTGGAAAAGCACATACGAACAAAGTGTCGACCAGCGGTTCGCCCGTGCCAGGTTAGCGACATCGGTACAACGGCAATACCAAGCTCTTTGGGAGCCCTCAGGCAAAACGACACATCGTCGTCCTCACCCAAGCTTCGTATGTCAAGGGTGCAGAAAATGGACCCTTCTGGACGCAGAACCTTTAGACCACATCGAGTCAACTCGTCGCACAGTAGATCGCGTTTCCGCTGATGTGTAGCAACAAGATCGGTGTAGTAGTTTGGTGGCAATTCCTCAAGCGCAAAGCGAACTCCTTCGCACAGGAATGCGGGAAGACTGTGGGACATCAGCGTGTGTACGCCGTCAATTGCCTTCACAAGATGGGCTGCACCGCGAGCCCATCCCACTCGCCAACCGGTCATTAAAAAGGTTTTAGAGAACGAAGAAATCGCAATCGCTCGGTCCGCGATTTCAGGCAATTCAAGGATGCTACAGTGCCTGTGACCGTCGTATACGAAAAACTCGTAGACCTCGTCGGAGATAATGTAAGCGTCGTACTTAAGAGCTGCTCTCCCAATCATTTTAAGTTCGTCGCGCGAGAGCACGCGACCCGATGGATTATTGGGAGAGTTAAAGAGGATAAGCTTGGTGCGATTTGACATCGCTGACATCAATCGCTCTTCACGTAGCTCGAACGATGGGCCTTCCAAGGAGACGTAGCGAATCGTCGCATGCGCCAACTGAGCTAGCATGACGCACGGTGTGTAGAAGGGCTCCAAGATCACAATCTCGTCTCCAGGCTCGACGAGCCCTAGTACCGCACAGCCGAGTGCATCTTGAGCGCCGGTGGTTACGACCACTTGCGTGTTTGGGTCGAGTTCTGTTCCGAAACGTTTTTTTGCATCGTTCGCCAATGCTTCTCGCAATGCGATCGGACCTTGAGTGCTTGTGTATTGGTGATCGCCCGCGACCAGAATATTCGCGGTGTGCTCTTGCACAAGTTGTGGACCAGGGATGCTGGGGAAACCTTGCGCGAGGTCAACTGCGCCATGCTTTCTTGCTAGCGCTGACATTTCACCGTAGATGAGACCAGGAGCGACTCTCGCTGTAGTTGACACAGGCGCAAACTATATTGGCCGAAGACCAATTGTCTCGTCGGTTGGTGCATATTCTGAAATCCTGGCTAAACCAACACTCAGAAGCTTTCTTGAATTTTTGTACGCGTGAACTTTAGGTGTCGCGTTCTTTAGTTCGAATAACTAGAACGTCGCACCGCCTACAAACGTAACGAACCGACTCCACTCAGGGTTCGGCCCATTAACAAGAGCTTCGTATAGAGCCCCACCAAAGAAGGGATGATTGCGAGCATGGTTGAGCTCTAAGTACGCGAACGTTCGCTTGCCGACGAGACGACATCCGACTGTGGCGTAGGTGCTCGAACTCGATCCTTCGATGTCTTTTATGAAGTGTGATGCGTCTGTGTAGAGCGTGAGTAGCTGAATAAACTCAAGATCCATCGATAGATCGTAGGCTAAGGAGCCAACCAAAATGGTGCCTCTTGAAGCCATCACAAACTTGCTTCCGAAGAATCCCATAGCGATCTGATTGGCTGGAGCTTCATTAGAACTATGCTTAGGGCGATTTACAAATTTCATTGCTTGAAACTTCGTTTCGAGGTGACCCATTTTGGCGATTGCGTGCACCGCGATAGCCCAGCGATGCCCTGTCTCGTTTGATCCTCGATTGTATAGTTGCCCTGCCTGTGCGGAGAAGCCAACTTCGAAATCGCCACTGTCTGAGCCGTAGGCAATTTGGATGTTGCCCTGATTCTCTTCTTGGTCTGAAAATTCAAGTTCGCCGTCTTCGTCGACATCTAGGCTCACTACGTCTGATGCCCAACGATTGGAGAGCGCATTCTTGCCAAGCTCATCGGTTTTAAAGAGCCCTAGGTGTAGTGACAAGCCGTTTGCACTATAGGTAGTTACGATCCCTGTATCCGAGTCTTGCTCGTATCCGGCGATCCAATGCAGACCACCGTGCCACCCCGTTGTTGAACCATTCCTGAGCCCAAAAGGTGCAGTCGGAAAGCCAATATCAATTTTCCACGAGTCACTCGCCTGATATCCAACGCTGCCTGTGCGGAGAAAGTTCTGAGATGCGAGAAATCGATAGCGCAACTTGAAGCTGAACTTCTCGTGCTGGCCAGCCAGGTGAAGCGCGAGAAATCCCAATCCAATATCACCGCCACGCTTTTTGCTGCCCTCGTCAAAAAGAAACAAATTGTACTCTGCCGCCAGCAGTGCGTTGACGGTAAGAGAACTTCGATTTGCCTTGCTAACGGCGTCTTGCAGTTTTGTTAATTCTTGATTGAGTCTTTCAATTTCTTTGTTGGTGGACGCGAGTTCCGTCGTTTCGTTTCCTTCGCCGTGTTTGGTGGACGCACGAGTGCCGCTGAAAGTTAGGTTCCGTGTCCGCTGCTGATCACGTCCTTGTTCCGTAAATTGGGACAGCAGTTCTGCTTCGATTCGCTCTAGAGATTCCTCATCTAGTACTGGTTCTTTTCCTAGGAAAAAGGTTAATCCACCTATTTGGCTACCATTGACGGACCAAAGGAGAATTGTCAGTTTGTACCGCCGACGTCGACGCTTAAGGGTTCCACTTAAAAGGCACGTAGCGTCGTGCTGTGCAGCGATTTCGTGAAGTTTGACGGCGAGGTCTGGCACCACACCAGCGGTGTTTTGAGTCGGCAGCGCCCCCCCCTGAGGCCAGGAACTGAGCGATACAGACAACGAAGATGCGAGTCGACGAACGACCTGCGATTGTACGTCGGCTGCCTTTGGTCCTGTGAAATTTAGAATCACGACTGACTTGTCGGCCGCTGCATTTTGAGCGGAGACTAGCAGTACAGCGAGTGTCACTATGACGGCGACTTTGTGCCGATGGCCCTGCCCGCAGCAGCGAGGCGTTCGACGAGATGATTGGGGAACGTAGAACTTGCGTTCTCGCGACAAGAGCCGCCAAACCGTCGTGTTTTCAAAGCGCATTGCTGTCGCTGCATAGTATCAATGCTACGAGTCGACGCCTCTGAGGGCTTTCCGGACTGAGAGTCTTTTGTCCGGCCGAGTCTCGGACAACTCGGACCG
>TARA_R110002096_G_scaffold21043_7_pt1 | contig 137685 bp, 141 predicted proteins | sample TARA_R110002096 | Tara Oceans TARA_R110002096 (sample SAMEA4397295) | marine metagenome | biome: Polar Biome; feature: [DCM] deep chlorophyll maximum layer (ENVO:01000326); material: water (ENVO:00002006), including particulate matter (ENVO:01000060) such as... | depth 35 m
CCACCATTTTCTTGAAGGCCAAAAAAAGCTACAAACAAAATTCCCTTATTTGTATTGACCAAAAAAACTTGATCAGCCTTTCTGAAATTTATGTAATAAAGAATTTCTCGGATAATATGGCTTAGTTTTGTTAAACGCAAATTTATTCGGTTAAAAGACTGAATATCAAAGTTAAAATTCTGTGACTAAAATTATTTAGGACGGCTGTGATTCAAAATAGATTTTTAGTCCTTTTTTGGAATTCACATTTCTGGGCCCTTTTCTTTTGACAAAGAGCTGTTTACGATTCTTCCTCTTCCTTAGCTTTTAAATTCTTACTTAAGGAAATGCTAATAGTATAATTCTCCTTATTCAATAAAATGATGTCTGATGGAATTTCATTATTAGTCATTTGATTTGGATACAGATGGTAAATAGCCTTCATTTTTGAATCGATCTCAATGCCCTTTTCCTTAGCATCATAAACTATCCAAGGAGGGATAAAGGCCCAATCCAAATTTTTCATTTTTCCGATTGTCTCCGCACTTTCCGTATCACCAGAGAGATAAATCTTTTTTCCATGCCATGTTATTAAGTAGGAATAATGACGAAGCGTAAATCTATGTTTAGTTTTAAAGGCTTCGATTTTGAAATTGGGATTATCCTCGCCAATTTTCTCCAGGGCAGAAATATTCCAAGAGCCATATTTTTTCCCCTTTTTCTCCTTCAAAATTCGCCGCATTAACTTTCCAGAATAGTGATCCTTGTGTTTGTGAGTAAAAAGAAAAATCGAGTTTTCATGAACCTTTTCTAATTGAGTACTATCGTATTCCATATAATTATAGGCCCCAGATTGATAAGGAAAATCGCTGTAAATATGTAAATCTCCATCGGTCATATACAATCCGCAATTACCAATAAATTGTATGCTTATCTCCTGATTTTTAGCCGCCAAATCCGAATTTGAGATAAATAAGGTAAATAGAATGAAGCAGGTCTTGAAAGTATTTAGCATAGTTGGTTTTTGGGTATAAGTAGCCAGACCAATGTACAAAAATAGATCAGCTCTGGATTTGTATTTTTAAATGGTGGGGAATAAACTATTAAGGAATTGCCAGGCTATGAATTCTAGAATTTTATTAAAAATTATTTTCAGAAGCTTTACTTAGTTTTTAAACAAATAGTATTGATTATCATGGTAATAAGAGTAATAGCTTTGGGCTGAAATTTTGCAATTCGGTCAAATTTCACAGTTTTTTGCAATTGTTTTACATTTTCGAGACTATGCTTTCCATTTTCTCTTATTAGTTTCCCAAACTCAAATCACCTACCATGATAAAATTCCACCTTAAACTTTTAACCAGCTTAGTTTTACTTAGCAATTTTCCTTCTTCCACCATAGAGAGTTTAAATCTTGTCCAAAATTCCAAAAAGGAAATATTTCAAGAAAAGTCCTCCTTATTTAATAAACTCAAAGAGAATAGCCATCTCAAGGTAGATCAACAAATTAAACTTTATTACAAATTGAAGAAGGAGGAGTTTGACAGTTATAATTTTGAAAATGATAGGGAGCTAAATCAATATGGCTACTTTTTATTGGAGCAAAAGAAAACTGAGGATGCTCTTGAGATTTTTAAGTTGCTAGTTTCCGAATTTCCTGAAAATTCAAATGCTTACGATAGCTTAGGGGAAGCCTATTTAATCCTAGGAAAGGAGGAGCTTTCTATTGAGAATTATGAAATTTCTATACGATTAAATCCCAAAAATTACCATGGCATAGATCAAATCACAAAGCTGAAAGGATTGGAATTACTCCTTACCGATTGGGGCAAGGAAATTTTTCATTTTCCCATTCATTTCGCACCTGAAATTAAATATGAAGGGGTAGAGGAGGTTGTTTTTCCAAAAAATTGGATTCATATAGATAGTAGTGATTTTTGGTCTTATGTATTTGTTTGGGCATTAGATAATAAAAAAGAAATGAGTCCAGCAGAATTAGAAATTTCCCTTAGGCACTATTTTGATGGGCTTGCAGAGGTAGTAAATGATGATAAGGAGCTAGAATTGATGAAAACCAAAGCTCGCTTTCAGCTAAATCAAAATCCAAAAGATTCTGTTCACATAATTGGCGAAATAACAATCTACGATGCTTTTGCCAGCCATAAAGCCTTGAAATTAAATGCTAGAGTTTATTCCAATTATTGTGAGGAAAAGGAAAGCTTGATTTTACTATTCCAATTTTCTCCTAAGCCCCTAGAACATGATGTTTGGGATAAATTAAGAACCGTAAAACTCCGTTCAAGCATTTGTTGGAAATAGTAAAACCCTTGTACAGCAAGGAGATTTGACTGTCAATTGTGAATTTTACATTCCTTTTACATTTCATTGACAAAATTTACAATTAGCCCATCTACATTAGTGGAAAACAAAAAATAATAGAACATGAAAAACTTAAAAAACATTCTTTCAATTATTGGAATTGCCTCTTTGATTTTAATGGCAAGTGCTTATTCCACAAATGATGATTCTTCAAAGTCTTATTGCGCTGTAGGACCTGAAAAAACCAGTATGAATATGTTTGTTACCCATGGCCATTGTAGCTTGCCTTTTGCTGCCAAGCTTGAAAATTTGAAAGTGGACATCCCTTTGCGAAAGGATCTTGGCAATCCTTTGGAGAATATGAATTTATCATTTGAAATGAATCCTAAATCTTTTAGAGAGTGCAGAGGAGATGGGATTTCTGAAGAATTAATAATGCCCGGACTCTTCCATGATGAAAATCATGATAAAATAATGTTCCGTTCCACGAATATCTATACCATGGGAGTTGATTGGTATCAAATAAATGGATTGATGACCATAAAAGGTGTGGAAAAGGAAGTGAAGTTTTTTGCTAGTGGAATAAGACAAGCGGAAGAAAGGCTAGCCAGTAAATTAGTTTTGGAATCTCAAATAGATCTTTTGGATTGGGGAATTGACTATGAAAAAATTGTTCACTCAGATTCCAGAGACTTAAAAACTAAATGGATGCATTTTAATATGCAATTGGACTTAAGTAAAAAGGCCATTTAAAACATTAACAGCATTTTGAAATAAAAATCAGTCCTTTATTTCTCGAATACAAATACATCTTGAAAATAGAGGCCTGGTTTTTCCTTCCAATTTCCAGGGAAATGTTGGACTACTTTAAGGCCCGACTCCTGAATCAAAAGCTTCATAGCCTCTGGGGTGATGGCAATAGCATCTTCAGGATTTCGAACCAACTTTGTGGTAAACCAATTATTGGAATCGTAAGCATTTTGGTCGAATATCCAATTCATTTGGGAGGTAGCATGAAATCTTCCCTTTTTATTTTCTCTAATGGCTAATGAGGATTGATAATCTTCATCCAAATAAAAAAAGGTGATAATGGCTCGAGATTCAGTTTTTAAAACACGGGCAATTTCTTTGAAATAAAATCGAGCATCTTCCTCTTTTAAATGAGTCCATACCGAAAGTGCTAAAACTAAATCTTTACTATTATCCTCAATAGGCCAAGGCATAAGCTCCTTATTTTGATTCGCTGCATATCGAGGGTTAGCAATGTCAAAATGGAGGAATTTATAATGGTCCATAGTAAAATTTTGCTGGCAAAAAGTGATATCATCTTTCATCACATCAATGCCGGTATATGAACCATTTTCACTTGTGTAGGGTTCAGAAGAAATGCCTAATAATCCTGTCCCACAGCCAATATCTAAAATATTATTCCCTTTTTTTTCTTTTATATTTTGATAAATAAGGCTTTGAAAAATTCCAATAACATGAGCCCATTCACTATAGGCTAGTTTCCCTCCTCTGCGATTTGCAAACTCGGGAATTAATCTCAAATTTTTTGTTCTCCGGATTTGCTGACGATCAATATCTCTAAAAAGTTTATCGATAAAAGGAAATAGTTTTTGGCGTAGTTTCATGGTTTAAACTTAAAAGGGAAATTAATGCTCCTTAGGCAAATGGGCAATTTAAGATTTGAATTTGAAAAATGGAATTTGGAATTGGAAAAGCTTCGCAAGGATGCTAATTATTTTCAAATAATATTAATCTTACAAATTTTCCTTTTTCAACTGAAACTTTGTGTTTTTCATCATCTCCAGCATTTAAGCACAAACCATCGCCCTTTTCAAATTTTATCATTTGGTTTTTTAGAATCAATTTCATTTCACCTTCTACTATAAAACCTAAATGCCCATTTGTACAGTAATCTTCTTCCACAAAATGATGGTCAATATGCATTAATCTCAATCTTGTGGAACCTTGGTAAAAGACCTTTTGTTTTAGTCCTTTATGAGTTTCCTCCCATGGTAGGTCCTTAAAATTCAATAGGATTTTTGGGCCCATAATTTATTTGCTAGTTTCTCCTCCCATTTCTGTAAATACTCGGTCTATTGGTTCCCAAAGCTCAATTTTATTCCCTTCTTCATCCATTATATGCACAAACTTTCCATAGTCATAGCTCACAATTTCATCTAGTATTTTAACATTTTTGGATTTGAGCTTCTCCACCAAGCCTTCTATATTTTGCACTCTATAGTTGATCATAAACTCCTTTTGAGAAGGGGCGAAATATTCGCTTCCATCTTCAAATGGACTCCATTGTAAATAATTTATTTCCTCAGGCCTATGGGCATTTCTAAATTCGAAACTGGAGCCATAGTCATTCACCCTTAGCCCTAAGTTTTTGGCATACCATTCACGGGTTTTTTTTGGGTTTTTGGAGAAAAAGAAGATGCCACCAATTCCGGTAACTTTTGGGCTTAAGCTGGCAGAAGCATCATTTTGTTCTTTTGTATTATCTGATTTTGACATTTGGATGATTTTTTCATAACCAAACTACAATTATTTGAATAATTATCAAGCAAAATTGTATAAGCCCACTAAGGTAGCACCATTATTGGCTTTCTACTCTTTCTTTTAAACCTTGGTTCATTTGCTGAAACCCCATTTCAGTATTTATGAATACTTTTTTAGGAAGCAAATTTGTCAATACACCGCTAAATCTTTCACTTTGAATAAAAAGGGTGGCAGCATTCTTTTGTTCGATTAATTCAAATTTATGTTCCCCGTCAAAGAGCCTAGGAATTAATAAATGTCCAAGCCACTTTAATTCTTTTCCAGCTTTTAATTCCAATACCTTCGGCTTAAAATTCATTGTGCTTCCTCCTGGAGGTGAGATTTTAATATTTAGCCTTTTACCGCTTTCTAAATCCCCTTCAATACTTTTAATAAATGGATTCCATTCAGCGTAGTTTTTTAGATCTGTAAGTACAGACCATACCTTTTCAGGACTGGCATTTATAATGATTTGTGTTTTGATTTCTTTCGCCATTATTCTGTTTTTTTGTTTAAACAAATTTCAGGCAGACTTTGAGCTAATCAGTTGACATATATCAAGAATTTAGCTTTACTGTTTTTTTCTAATTCTACTAAAGGTTTCAGCAGTCATTCCCAACATTGAAGCTATATATTGGAGTGGAACCTGGTTAAAAAGTTCTTTATGACTTTCAAAAAAATGCTCATAACGCTCTTCTGCAGTCATGGCTAAATGGCTAATTACTCTTTCCTCAAGGGTGATAAAACAATTTGCCAAAAAGAGCTTTTCCAATTCATGCCATTTTGAAAGCATGTCACCAAGTTTCCCATAGTCTTCCTTAGAAATACTAAACACAACAGTATCCACCAAAGCTTGAATGGATAATCGAGCAGGTTTTTCAAAAATAAAGCTTGCCAGGTCTAGGGAAAAGCTACCCTTAGTAGAAATCCATTGGGTTACTTCTTTGTTTTCAGTGTTTCTGTACATTCTTAATAGTCCGGATTGTACAAAACTCAATTTGGTGCAGCGATGTCCTTCTTGCAATAGATACTCACCCTTTTTTAAGCTGCTCATTTTAAAAAGGGAGGCAATGGTTTGTAGATCTCTAGAATTAATAATCCCGAAAGAAGACCTTATATAATGTTCAAGCTCAGAAATGGATTTTTCTTCCAATGGATTTTGTTTAGTAGGATATTATAGCTCAAATATCAGATTTTCTTTTCCAATTCCTTTTTGCTTGTTTAATTAATAAGCAGCATTGCCTACAAAAAAATAACAGCTAGTAGGGTATATAGCATATTTATAATTTTTGGGCCAGATAATCTGGAAAATCATTTAGGGCTAATTTTAATAAGCCCTCATTTTCCTTTTTATGATTTTCATCCTTGAGATTATTGTTATAGTTTAGGAATAGGTAGAAGGCAATTATTCTATTATAGTCATCAAGTTCTTTATCCCTAATTATATTCAACAATTTTGTTTCAATCTCCTGAGGATTTTGTGTTTCTGAAAGCGCCCTTCCAACACGTGCTGTACTGCCATAATAATGACCCTGGCTGGGGTTTTCGGTTTGAAGGCAAATTCCGAATAATAGATCGGGAACATTAATTTCCAATTCTTCTAACTCTCGAATATAGGTCTGCCTAGCTGCCCAAGCATAACTACCATCGCTAGCTCTTGCAAAATTATCATTCATTATATTCAAATGAGCCCTTAGGAAGGTTTCCCAATTTACAGTTTCGGCGGCCAATAAAGCAATCTTTTTCGCATGGATCCTTGGACTTTGGTCCTGGCTACAAAATCCTATAACTTCTCTACTTCTCTTTAATTTCAATTCGCTAGCTTTTGAAAAATACTTACCTACATATTCTTCAAACTCATCTGAAGATCCTCCATCAGACAGGGCTGCTTCTGTTGCTTCCTTTAGTAGATTTTGGAATTTCTCATCCTTGGCTAGGCTATTATCAATTTTTTCAAATTTTTTGCTATTCCAAATATTTAAATCCCTGTAATATTTATCCTTATTGTCCTCATTATAAATAGGTTGATCCGTTTTATCGGCTATATAATTCATGAATTTTTCAACTTTTGAATTTTTTTGCAAGGCTTCTGAACGACGATTTTTCTTTCCAATGAAAATAGTAGTGCTGGTATCTACCATGCAATCCGAATATTGGATCATTCTAGCATACTTTTCAGGAATTTTAGTGCTTTCAAAATCAGTTTGAAAAAAGAATGCTGAAATTGAGGCCTCTCTATATTCATCTTTTTTCCAATGGTTGAACACCCATTTGTTTTTTAGCGGCCTATCGTATTTATACAGATTTTTCTCCTTCCTAATCTCATAAGGATCAATAATGGCATTAAATTCAACAACATCGTCACCCTTATAATTTTGGTATTTAAACTTTACTATCATAAGGTCTTTTTCAAGCTTGGCAGTAGGATGTTTTTTCATGAAATCCGAAAAGCTCATTTGCCTTTCTAAGTCTTTTTTCGCTTCCTTGATATCTCCAGATCTCAGAGATATATAATGTCCTCGAGCTTGTTTTCGAGAATAAAAGGTTTTGTGGAGCTCACAGGTTTTAAATTTCAGGTTTAGAGAATCAACAATATTCTCTAATTGACCCATGGTATTTTGGCTATAAATAAGTCCATTTGAATAAACTTTAAACTCCTTGCTTTGCGCAAAGGATGAAATACCGAAAAGGAAGAATCCAATTGTCAAAAGGAGGGGGGCTAGGGTTTTTAGTTTCATAATTCAGAGTTTTGATGAGACTGTAATAATAAGATTGGAGGGCTTGTATTATTTTGACCTAGCTCTGGACTTTGGTTGCCTTAATTCATTCTTAAGCGCTTGTTTTATAATTATGAAGCTAGATTATTTTTCTTTTTCACAGGTACAGGTACAGGTACAGGTATTGGGATAATTGTAAAACATTTTCAATATTTCTTTGGGCAAAATAACAGCCTTTGAGACAATAGCTTCCTTAAATTTCTTTTGGTTTAAATCTGGATTATAACTTAGAAATAGGTCATCGATAGAGCCAGAATCAGATTTTTGTAAATCATAAGCTTTGGCAGTTTTTTTACAGTCAAAATTGAAATTAGCTAAACTAAATTTTCGAAGCTTGGTATTGGAGGAGGTTTTAAAATGGATTTCCATGTTTTTTATATCATAAACAATGGACCAAGATCCATCTAAAGCAACTTTGTCCAGAATATCAAATGAATAATTTATGGCAGATTTACTAGGACGAGTTTCATATTGTTTTAGCATGTTAGCAGCCGAATTAAATCTGCATGTTTTACGTCCTCTATGGTTTTTTAAGGATTTTGAATAGGGCTCATTTTCTAGAACGGGAATGGGTAGATTTTTGTCTTTATAAACCTTCATTCCCTCCTCATAGAATTCTATCACCGCTGAATTTCCTAAGGCATCACATACAAGAAAATGAAGGTTTTGATGGATTTTACTTATCCGTATTGTTTTATCACTTGCAATTACATCTTCTATGCTCGAGGAATTATCTAATTGATACTGCACCCATTGCAATTCATTGAGTGCAGTCCTATCATCGCTTTTAGGATAATTTCCGTCCACGGTCATTATTTCAACAACAAGTCCTTTTTCATTCATTCCACCAAAAGGGAATTCCCTACCAAATTGGTTGAAACTAATGCTGCCATATTTGGAGACCCATTCCGTTACTTGGTCTGATGAAAAGACCAATGATTTTTTGGCCATGTTTCTTTGATTTTGAACAATCATTCCATTGTCTGAATACCAATCTAAATTTCTTCCAAAAACAAGTGAGCTATCATTTTTTAGTACAAAAGTGGTGCATGCATTAGAGAATATTGTGTAGAGAAATAGCCAGGAGAACAGAAGTAGTTGAAGGTTTTTCATAATACAATAAACCCTATTAATCCATTCCTATTATATTACTCCTCCTTTCCAGTAAAATAGTATCCCGCCAGATAGCATTCATTTGTCCAATTTTTTCACGGTATCCCACTTTTCTAAACCCTAATTTTTTATGGATATGGATGCTTGCCTTATTTTCTGGAAAGACTCCGGCTTGTAAAGTCCAAATACCATTTTCCTCACTTTCCGAAATGAGCTTTTCCAAGAGTTTGGCGCCAAATTTTTGACCTTGAAATTTTTCGGCGATATAGACGCTTACTTCTGCAACTCCTCCATAAACACATCTAGAAGAAACAGGAGATAATGCTGCCCATCCTGCAATTTCATCATCAACCTGAAGAATTATTCTACATTCTTTTAAATGACTGCTATCCCATAATTCCCAGGTAGGTGATTTGGTTTCAAAACTGGCATTACCACTATCCAAGCCTTGTTGGTAGATCTCAGAAACCGATTTCCAATCAGAGGCTTTTAAATACCGAATAAACCATTCTATTGATGACATTTTTCTAAATTATTTTTCAAACACATCTCTTGGAGAGGGGAGAAAATTAAGTTTAAAATATGAACTAAAAGGTCAATTTAATAAAAAGCAAAATGCCACATTAATAATTATTTTTCAAAAAGCCCTTTGCTATACTATCTACAGTATGGTGATGATCTTTCCATGCCAAATAAACAGCCTTTGCCCAAGCTATTACATATTCTTTTGTTTTGGCCTCATCAATCGCTTTTTCCAGAACCATAAGAGAGTTTATTTCACCGCGTTTTAGAAGGGGAGGAGGACTAAGTACTTCGTTTTTGTTTTGAAGTTTATATTTTTTTAGATAATTACTTAGTTGTGGAGAATGCTGGTAGCTCCAATTAAAATTATATTCCAAAATCAAATGCAAACGGCTAAGATGGAAGTGATTATTCCATCTTCCGTGAATTTCTGGATGTTGAAGGGTATGAGCATCCACAATAAAGAATCTGTAAATATGGTTTTTGGGATTTGAGAAATCAATTTGTTGAAAACCAAGATTGAAAATTTCCAAGCATTCATGAATTCCTCTTTCTGTTTGGGCATTACAAAATTGACAAGGGCCTTTATCCTTTAAAAGCACATTGTTCTTCTCTGCAAATTCAATATAATCCTGCATTCTTAAAATTCCAGATCTAGAGGCTAATTAAAATCATTAATTCCATCGCTAATCCAAGAGTAAACTAAACCTTTTTTAGGGCCTCGATAAAAAAGAGCAAACCTTCCCCTAATTAGTTTTTTCATTTTTGGGTTTAGCAGGATGGCTTGAAAATAAAGTGTGTTTCCACGCACAAAATCATAGGTCACGCTTTTAATATAGGCTTCTTGTAGGTAGTCGGAATGAGCACTATCCATATAAACAACATTTGAATTAGAATCAATTAAGCTGTTTTTATTTAGGGTTTTAAATAATCTATGGCTTGGGATGTTTTTTAAATGCAGCTTAAATTCCCCTCCTTGCCATTCATCATTTTTGAATTTCTGAAATTGGTATACCTCCATAATTCCTTTTTCATTTCCAATTTGTATTGGAAACCCCTGGGAACTGCTATCAACCCTCATTCTATTTTCGAGTACATCTTGAGGCTTATCCTCTGGCTTTGAGTTATTTCCTGCCTCAATTTGGCAAGCTTGAAGACTTAAAATAAGGAAGATAATATTGATAAATTGGAATTTCATAGTCCTAATACTTTATAAAAGTGTAAAATACTAAAACCCTCGATTTTCAAAATCATTGTACTTATCAAAATAGAATTTATCCCGAAAAGAAGAGCTGTCATTCTTGGCTATACTTCTTCTGAAGTACCAAATTCATTAATCAATTCCTCAGGATCTGGTCTATTTTTTTTCCATGTTTTTGCCAGGTATTTGTATAAAAGGAAGGTAGAAAGTGCAGCAAATGGTATCATCAGAATCCCCAATAGGGTTTCGTTTACCCTATCTATAAATCCAGGATCCATAAATTCAGCAATAATCACAGCAATAATTCCAAAAAAGAATGTTCCGAAATAATAGATAGCAATTCCTAAAATCGCATATCCCCATTTGCTTTTTTGAAATTCTTCGGCAAGTTTATAATAATACTTCCCTATCCAATAAATCAATAAAATTCCTAACATAGTGCGACTTTTTGACTAGAAATTATTCAATTTCCAAATTGGGTTGAGCTTTATTTTCTACTAAAATTTTGTCATTTGCCAATATAGATTTTTGTTTTGGACTAGCAACCAGTACTTTTTTGTAAATTTCAAAAGCTTGCTGACAAACCTAAGCTAAATGTAGCTCAGTTTTTTTATTGTTTATCTGCAGCTCTTAATATTTTGGTAATGAGGTTTGTAATTTTATGTTAAACTCCTGATCCTCTACAATCAAATATTTTCAGTCTCGTTTGATGCCTGAACTTTAAAAACCAAAATGTCGATAAATCCTTGGTTTAAAAAAATATTACCTGTACTACTTCTTTTGGGTAGTGCTCTTTATTTTTCATCAAGCTTTATATGGCTCTACGGAGCTTTCTTTCTAAACTATGATCAGATAAACCTTCTGCTTCTGCTCTTTTTATTGGTTTTGTTTTTTCACCGCTATCGCAGCTCTAAAATGGCCGTGAAGCTAAATTTCCATTTAAAGCCTGTAGCACTAATTATTATGCTAGTCGCCATTTTGGGCTATTTTCTTTTTTATCATTTTTTGTCTATAAACCTGCTAATGAGTCTTTGTTTTGGGCTTTATTTTTTCGGGTTTTTAGGATTGATTTTGGAACAGAAAGCATGGACTCAGGCATTGCTACCCTTTGTATTATTAGCAATGACTTTGCCCTTTGGTAGTTTAATGGATGTATATATCGGATTTCCTTTAAGGATGGTTGCGGTAAATACGATTGAGAATATGTTTAATGCCTTTGGAATTGATAATATCGCCAAGGATAGTATTATCAGTATAGAAAATAAGGCCGCTCAGGTAGATTTTAGTTGTAGTGGATTAAAAGGGATCTGGGCTGGATTTCTCTTTTATTTTTGTTTAAGCTGGCTAGAAAACCTAAAAATTAACCTTATTTGGCTTTCGAATTTGGCCCTGCTTTTAATTTGTTTAATTGCTGCCAATATTATTCGAATAGCTTTAATTGTATGGATTACTGTAGTATTAGATCAAGCAGAGTTGGCAGAATCAATACATTCTGCGCTCGGGGTTTTAGGATTCAGTTTTTCCTGTGCCCTTATTTATTTGATTTGCAGAACGAAGTTTTATAAACAATTTTCCCAAAAAGGATTCCAATTTAATATTAGGTTGAGCAATCCATTTGGCAATTCTAAAGGCTTCAACTATTCACTACTTACTCTACTTTTCCTAGCCTTATTTGGTACTAAAATTAGTTTTCATTTAAACAAGGAAATCACTGAACAAAAGGAATTGAAACTAAATTGGCCAAAGAGTTTTGAGCTTAAACCCTTGGCCTATACAGACCTAGAGACCGAGTTTTTAAAGGAACAAGGAGGTAAATGCCAAAAGTTATCCTTTACAAATGGGGAACTAGAAGGTTCAATTTTATTGATAAAAAGTGAAGGTTGGTTGGGCCATCACAAACCAGAACATTGCATTAAAGCTGGTGGGAATGATATCCAAGGAATTAAAACCATCATGTTAAATCCTAAAACTAGCTTAAAGTGGATGCAAGTAAATAAAACATCTTCAGCCTGTTACTGGTTTCAAAGCCCCAATGAGAGCACGGATGACTATTCTACCCGGATATGGTCAGAAATTTTCCAAAGGCAAAATGATTGGTTTTTAGTTTCAGTGGTTTTCAATAATCAAAAGGAATATCAGCCAAATAAGATTAATCCTGTTTTAGAAGAAATAAGGTACTCAATTACTAAGCATTATAAATCACAATACTAATATGAAAAGTATAGAAAAGTTTTTGTCATTCCCACTCATTAGCCATGGAATATTTTGGTCCTGGAATTCTGTATTTGTGGTTTTGCTGCTCTTTATTGAAACAGAATCAGGAATTTTCTTCAATATGATTCGCAATGCCTTTTTAGGAGCTAGCCCTCTTGATTTTGCCCTATTTAGTTTTTTAATAATAATTATTCCTCCTCTAAGTATAGTTTTTGGTCTGATTAGCTGGAGAAATGGTAGATCAGTATTGCTAAAGTTTTTTTATGGCGTAGAAGTCCCTTTGCTCTTGCTTTTTATTTTGAGAATTAGTGTATTTAGACAATTAAGCCTGGCTACTGGTTTTATCTTTCTTGCCATTTTCCTAGGCATTGCCGCTTATTTTCTTTGTCTCTTAAATCATAGAAATATCAAAACGAAGTTTGTGCTCTATTTCAAGGCAATTGGTCTAAGCCTTTTGTTTTGTTTAGGCCTATACATGGCTATAATAGTGCTTTTTTATAGCATTCCCTTTGCCTCTTATTTCCTTACTGAACTTGTTTCCTTAGAATGGTTGGGCTTATTGAAGGAAGGCTTTTGGTTTCTTCTTTTTGGATTTTTCTTCCTTCTTACTTCCAGTCTTTTTATTTTTCTCCCCATAGGTATGCTCTTCCTATACCTAAAAGAACCTCTTCATTTTTTCCAGACTAGCAAAATGGGAAAGTCTAAAATTTTAATGATTTCTTCCCTTGCCATGACCATAATTCTGCTTGTACTCCTTAACGGCAAACAAGTTCAAGTTTATGCTTTTGAATTTTTTGACCAAGGAATAAATAGCCTTGAACAAAGGGAACAGTTTCACAAGAAAAAGGATGGTCTAAAAGAGGGATTATTAAATGCCTACCTCTCTCCTTATCGTTATTTAAGCAGCCAGAATTCAAGTAAGAGCATTGCAAAGCTTTATGAAGATTCCTTTAATATGAAGCCTGAATCAGCTCAAAATATTCAAGATGTTTTCAATTTTTTTATGAGCCCCTTTTTATATGAAGGAGATTTTAATCAGGACCAAGAAAAGGCCAAAACTTTGTATGAAGAATACTTTGATGCAGATTTGCAGGAGCTAGAATCAAAAGAGATTATTGCCGCCATGAAATGCACTTGGGATGCAGATGGAATTGAGGCGGGGGTTTTAAATATTAACCAGGAAAAGGTTTTGATCAAGGAGCAGCATATAAGGTCTGTAGAAAGGGAGGATATTGTTGAAATAGAAGTTCATGAGATATATCAGAATCAAACTTTTGAAAGGCAGGAAATCTTCTATTATTTTGAATTACCTGAGAATGCCGTTTTAACAGGACTTTGGTTGAGCGATGAAGACAATATTGCTAAAAAATATAAATATAGAGTATCCCCAAGAGGAGCAGCCCAAGAAGTTTATAAATCCGAAGTTCAAAGGCGAGTAGATCCTTCCTTATTGGAGCAGGTTGGGCCAAATCAGTTTCGACTACGAGCATTTCCAATTTTGGCAAAAAGTTTACATTCCAGAAGTCGACAAAGTAAGGTCGTTCCCGGTGAAAATTTTCACCTCTGGTTTAGCTACAAAGCTTTTTCTAAGCAAGGAAATGAATGGCCAGCACCCCTATTGTTGGAGAAACGCAATGTGTATTGGGATAAAAATAGCAAGGTTTATATCAATGGAATAGAGCAATCTGGAACTAAATCTAGTTGGATACCCATTATCAATTCTCAAAACCCTTCAGTATTAAAAGCTCATAAAACAGCTATAAATGATTCATTAATGCTGGGCGTAAAGCCATTTGAATTAAATCAAGAACTTTCCCTTTCTAATACCAAAATAGCTTTATTGGTAGATGCTTCTTTTAGTATGTGGAACCATCAAAACAAGCTTATACAAAGCCTGGAAAAAATTGAGAAAATGGGCTTTTTATCTGAAAATATTCAATTGTATTTAATCAATGATAGTTTGCAGTCAGTTGATTTTAAGGAATTTAATTCTGAATATATTAAAAACCACCAAGCCTTTTTTGGACAATCGAGTATTTTGGAAATGGTGTATTTGGCAAAAGATCATTTAGTGAATTCAGATTTGTGTTTATTAATTAGCGATAAAGGCCAATACCAAAGGGAAAGGGATGAATTGCAGGAGTTGCCATTAAATATTCCCTTGTATTTATTTCATTTAGATCAGAAACCCGCTCTATACCAAGATGCGCTTTTGGAAACATTGAAATGGTCTAGTGGAGCTACTTTAAATGAAATCGAAGATTTAAAAACACAACTAGCATTTAAGGAAATTCAGAAAAAAGATAGTAGTATGATATCCTTTGACAATGGTCTACTGTATTATTTGGAAGAGGCTCGGAATGCTAAGACTGATCCTAATTTTGAAGAACTGGCATTTGGTAAATATATTTCAAAACTTAAACCTAAGGATAGCACTAAAATTGCCTCCCTAGATATTCTTCATCAACTTGCTCTAAAAGCAGAAATCGTTAGCCCCTATTCTTCCATGATTGTATTGGTAAATACAAGGCAACATCTGGCACTTAATGCAGCAGAAGCTAGTGACGAACGCTTTGATAGGGAAGTAGAATCCGGTAATGAAAATATATCAAAACCAAATGATTTGTTTAATGTAACCGGAACTCCAGAACCTCATGAATGGATTTTGCTTTTTCTGGTTTTTGGGTTTTTAGCCTTTCATTATTGGAAAAAAAGAATGGCTGTAAATATGGGGAATGGGAGTTAATCATATTAGCATATTCACCTTTGTAAAGCAGAAGGATCGGGAAAATTAAATTGAATTTTAATCCTACTTAAGACAATTGCTAGTTTACTATTTTTTCATATTCCTCCCTGGCCTTTTGACTTAAAATGGAATCTTGTGGATTGGCATTTGCTTTCTTTTGAGCCTCTAGGTATTCTGGGAAATTCCTGTAGGTAAATTCCAAAATTGTATTTTCAGGAAGGGCAATAAGAATGAAACCAATTAGCCAAAAAGCCGCTAAACGGATTAATAGTTTTTTATAAAATCTAGATTTATTATTCCATAATTTTAGTGTTACTACTATAGGTGAGCAGCTAAGAAGAAAAAATCCTATTATCAATTGTGGCCCAGCCCCTGGTAACTCTAAAATGACAAAAATAATAGCGGCTGAAGAAATAGAAAGTCCAAAACCCGTAAAAATGGATCCTAAGATCCACAGACTTGAAATCCCTTAATAGGAGCCCTTACTTAAAATTTTCACAATAGCAATTTCATTGAATAAGGCAAAGGAAAAGAAGAAATAGAAACAAGATAAGATGATCATAGCTATAAAAAGCAAGGCCGACGAACCAGGAATTAAAAACAAGCCTCCAACTACACTTATGATGGCCAAGCCCCCACAAATAAGCTCTATTTTTTTCATTTTAAATTCTTTTTAGGGATTCATGATAAAGTTCCTCTTGGTAATCCAGAACCCTTTTCTTTAAAACAAAATATTTTCTTGAAATTAAAAACATATAATTGTTTACCGCGGTAAAAAGCACTTCCAAACTACTGTCGAAATAGCTTTCTCTGCCGAAGTAGCTCCATTCCTTGGAGGTGTATTGTTCAAGATTTTCCCTTATTTCAGCATTGATTTCTGCTTGGAAATTTTCATCTTTTAAAAATTCCAATAAAGCAGCCTTCAGCTTTATTTCTAGACTTTTCAAATGTTTGAATTTTACCCTGATTTCTTCAAAGGGAGTAACTTCACTTATAAACTGAAGTGCCTCGCCAAGACGTTCATACAATTTGAAATTCTCCTCATATTCCTTTTCATTCTTAAAGAATTTACTGTAGTATAAATCCAATTTTGTGCTTAAATGAGGCTCTTGCTCAAAAGCGAGGAAAAAATTGTAAATATCAATATCATTCTGTTCCAGCGCTTTATTGATTTCCTTCAATTCCTTTTCTAGTCCTGGGATTAGTTTGGAAGATTCCTTTTTCTTGTATTTCCTACCAGAATAGTCAAATGATTTTATGGGAAAGTCCTTTTTTGAGATTTGTTTTAATGTCTCAATATCACCTTCTAAGGCTAAACTGGTATAGGCCAAATCCAATTTTTCTTCTGAAAAAAGATCTTTAATATTTTGGGAAGAATTCGGCTTTTTAAATTTCTCAATATCGAAGATAATAGGGTTTTTTTGATCGAAATAACCATTATAGATGTCGGAGAATGTATTTGCCTTAAAGAACTTTTCATATTCTTTTTTGAAATTTTCAAAGGAAAGTTGCTTTACCTCACCCTTAAATTCAATACCCTTGAAAATGATATCGCTCAATTCTAATTGGGATTTTTCAATATTGCTAAATAGGGAATTTGCTGGATTACTTTTTGTTTCAGATCCTTCAAAACCTGTTTTTTCCAACATTTTTATTCTCTCAGCTTCGGTAGGGTGGGAGGCCCATTGATCTTGGATTACCAATTTCGACTTATTAAATTTTCCCATTTCCTCTAAGCTCACTACTGGAAGCTCATTGTTGTAGGCTAATCCACTTTTATGAGCCAAAAAATTTAAAATAAAGCTATGCTCTAAATACAGGTTTGTACTTTTAAGATTACTGCTAATTTTATTTTCATAAAACCCTAATACTTCCTGAAAAGCATGGGTGCTTAAAGACATCCTCAATAAAGAATCCTTCAATGGTGCATAACCGGTAATACTAGCCGCTATTTCATCTGCATGGAATTCCATCTCTCGTGATAATGCCATATAGCTGGTATTCACAATTCCATACATTTTTTCTAAAATATATTTTATTAGTGAAACCAAATGTGATGTAAATGCTACAAAAAATCCCAGAAAACCATTTGCATTTGCCCAAGCCATGAGCATTTTATCATAGGATTGATTGTTGTATAAGAGGTTGAATATAATTTGATTAACATTATAAACATAGGAACCTAGCTTCATACTACTCTGGGAGAAATGACCAAATTCATGACTAAGAATGGATTTTAATTCCTGCTCAGTAATGGTGTTAACTAAGCCAAGTCCGATATTGAGGTTTTTTCGAATGGGTAAGAACATGCTCCAAAAACTAGAATCATAAAAAACACCTGCATTTACATCCGGAGATAAATAAACCTTTTTAGGAAATTGGGTTCCCACTGATTGAACAATCTCTTCAATCATTCCAAATAGTTTAGGTTCATCTTCCTTATGTATTTCTAAGAAATGAGACCTTTCAACTTTGTGAGATTTAAACAAAAATTTTATCAAAAAAACCAAAAGAAAAACACCTATACTTCCTAATCCAAGTCCGGCAATTAAGGTAATTAGGGAAGGATGAAGCCTGATTAATTCAATTCCAAAATACACACAAAGTATGGTAAGTAAAATAGAACTGGCAAGAAGGACAAAATAGATTAGAACAAAGAGGAATATTGCGAAAATGGATTTGCTAGCCTGAGCCTTGAACTCAGACGAGAGTTTTATTTCCTTACTTTTCATGGACTTGCTTTGGTAGTAATTTCGGCCTTTTCGAGGCTAATAGGGTTTAAAATCAAGACCAAGTTTATTAAAATAAAATAGAATTATCTTGAAATTGCTGATGATTTTTCAAACTCCATGAAATCTTAATTCATTAATTACCTAATCTTCATATAATTCAATAGGTAAATCATCCGGGTCTGAAAAAAAGCAGAACTTTTTATTCGTGAATTCATCAATTCTAATGTCCTCAACCTCTATCCCTTTTTTCAATAGAAATTCTCGTGTTTTTTCAATTTCTAATACCTTAAATGCAAGATGCCTTAGCCCTAGAGCCTCTGGTTTGGATATTCGTTTTGGTGGATTGGGAAATGAAAAGAGTTCTATAATGTACTCACCATTTAAGGCGAGATCTAGCTTATAGGATTGCCGGTCCTCCCGATAATTTTCTTGTATTATGTCCAGACCGAGTATGTCTACATAAAAGGACTTAGAATCTTGATAATTGGAACAAATAATGGCAATATGGTGGATTCCCTTCAGCATAGATTTAGCAATTGATTGAAGATCAAGTTTTCAAATGCTTAAACATATTAAATCTAATTATGGTTTTCTTCCTTCCAACTTAGGACGGTTTTTAGGATTATTAATAGGCAAATAACTTCTATTCCTGCGCAAATGAAATAATGTGGTGCAGAGCTTCCTCCACCAATAACGAAAACCAAGCTTAATATTGCTGCTATACAATTTGCTAAGCGATTATTTTTCCGACTGAGGGATCTTGAAAGAAATATCATTATAATAGGAATGTTGGTAATAATAGCCGCAATAGCCATGGTTGTTTTTACCTCTCCCAAAATATGGATACTATCGGGATATTCCATAGCTACAAAAATTGAGAGGATGTCTGCAAATAGTAGATTAAAAAGTATGATTATCCAAAGGGTTGAAAGTTTGGTCTTGATGTTCATAAATCAAATATTTTAAAAATTATAGCCAAAATGCAAACCTGGCTCAGCATAAAAGAACTTGGAATGATTTTCATCTTGAACTTTAAAGGACTTCGGCATTTCAGTATGATAAGCCCTATGGGTTATTGCGATTGATGGTTCAATAAAAAAGCGACCAGAAAATATTTTTAAGTGGTAGCCTATTCTGTAGGTATTAAAAATTTGAAAACCCTTGTCAATTTTTTCTCCTCCAGTATTTATAAAAGATTGCCATGCAGGCATGCTGTGAATGGCAGAATACAAACCCTTCCACCAAAATCTTTGATAGGCCAAAGCAAATCCATATTCTCTTATAAAACCTGGGAATTTATTTTCGGGAATATTAAATGAATCGCCATAGGCAATTCCTAAGGATTGGAAATACCTCCATGTTTTCAACTCCAATGAAACAACATCTTTGGAGCTAATTCTATAGCCAAAATTAAGCTGAAAAAAATCTGGCCTTTCTTCGGGTATCAGATTGAAAAGCATAAATAGGCTGCTACCTACAAAGCACTTTTTATATGTACTATCCGAAGCTGAATATTGGGCACTAACAATGGAGGGAAGTAAGAGTATTGAAAATAGTAAAATGTAAATTTTCTTTTGCATGATTCATTGTATTTTGAATAAGCAAAAGTATTTTAGGTAGGAGCCATATTTCGTTCACTTAAGTTAAGAAATGGAGCTCGGAATTAATTATTTTGAATTTTTAACAAGCCTATTTCGAATCCTACTTAAAGATTGCGGGCTGAGACCTAAATAACTGGCAATATGATATTGGGCTACTCTTTGAAATAAATCCGGTCGGGTTTCTAGCAAATGTAAATATCGGTCTTGAGGACTTGTTAATTTATAATTTAGAAAGAGTTCTTTTTGTTTTTCCATCATCACCTCGCCAATAATTCTACAGAGAGATTCAAATTGAGGATATTTCTTAAACATTTTAGCTTCATATTCTTCTGAACTTACATTTAAGGTGCAGTCTTCCAAACACTGTAAATAATGACCAGAGCTCACTTTTTTACTGTAGTTATTGGGTATAATAGGCTGACCTTCCGTATATAAATCAACAGTCATTTCTTCACCGTCTTTTATAAGGTAAGAACGCAAACAACCTTTCAAAACCAAAAAGCTTTCTTCAGCAATAGAATTCTCCTCCAAAATAATATCGCCCTTTTTATAGTGTCTGATATTAGAACTTTTATGGATCAGTTCAGAAATCTCTTCACTAAGGCTAATATGCTCAGACAAATATTTTAGTAGTTCATTTTTCATTTTTCAATTTTGGAAAACTGAGGCAGCAAAACTCATTCAATATTGATTGCTTATTTTATATAAGTATAATTGTTCTACCTTTTCTCTGGCCCAAGGGGTTTTGCGTAAAAATTTCAAACTGGATTTTATGGAAGGATCTTTTTTGAAACAATTGATATTAATCCTGATGGCTAGCTCCTCCCAACCATAATGTTCTAGCAATTCATCGAGTATTTGGACTAATTTCACTCCGTGTAGTGGATTGTTGGCTTGACTTTCGGGTTTTTTATTATCCATTTAAACTAGAAAATTTCATAAAATTAGATGGGGCTAGCAATTTGAATTAGAATTTATTTCTATGCAAATTTTCAGTGAGTTTCTTCTAAGATGGGAATAATATGTTTAAGAATAATATCAAATGGAAGCTTTGATCTACTACTACCATAATTACTACCTGTGAATACGAGTGTAGTATTATAGTCTTCTAAATACATCATATACTGTCCACCATTTCCAGAAGCAAAAATAATATTGGTTTTAATGTTCTTGTATTCCAATATTTCGCTATACCAGTAAAAACCAAACAAAGCAGAACTACTAATGGCCCCTTCGGTTCCTGCATAGTAGAGGAATGACATATCTACCAATGTTTTACAATCGGTTGCAGAATTAATCCATTGAGAACTTACAATTTGCTCGCCCTTCCATTTTCCTTTTTGGCGAACTAGCTCTGCGATTTTTAGCATATCCTTTGGCTTCATAAAAAAGGATCCTGCAGCATATCCACCACCTCTGGGCGTAATAAACCATTGGTAGTTTTCAATTTTTAAGTATTTAAAAAGATATTTTTCTGCAAAATCCATTAAGGACATTTGGCTAGTTCTGGATATTATTTCGCCAATTAATTCAGGTTCCATGCTTGAGTACTCCCATTGTGTGCCAGGCTCATAGCGCAATGGGATAGATAGGATATAAGCAAGCCAATCATCTGTATTGGCCATTTCAGATTCACAATCTGGGCCCTTATCAAAAAACCCTTCACAGGCCAGTCCTGATTTCATTTCTAAAAGGTCTTTAATACGAATTTTACCTCTGGGATCTCCTTCCCATTCTTTTATGAAAATTTCTATGGAATCTTTAAGATTAAACAGTCCTTGATCAATGGCTATCCCTGCGAGAATACTAGTAATAGATTTAAAGGATGATCGCATATCATGCAAGCTATCTTCCCCGAAACCATTGAAATATTCCTCTATGATCACTTCAGCATTTTTTGCCACCAGCATGGCGTCAATATTGGGATATTTCTCGCTGTTAATTTCTTTGTTTAGAGCCTTTAACTTTTCATTTACAGGATTTTGGCATTGAGCTAAAAATCCTGTTATTAAGAATAAGACAATAAAGAATAATATTGGTTTTGAATTTCTCATTTCGGAAACAGGCTTGCTAATAATTGCCAACAAAAGCCTAGTAGATTTTAGCCTTCAATATAAAAAGAAAGAATAGAAGCTATTATTTGGTGTATTTTGATGTTGAAAGCAAAATTCCCCTATTTATCTCTCCATGAAAATTTGCTAAAACTATTAAAGGAAAAAATTAGCCCAAAGCCGCCATGAATATCATGGTAACCATAGATTCCATTTCTGGTATTGGCTCTTAATCCCACCTGAGCCATTAGTTTAATATATCGATATCCAGCTCTGATGGTTAATCCTGGTTCAATTAAAATGTCTGAATAGTTTTGATAATTTTCAAGGGGGAATTCATAACTCAAATCGTGATAATTGATCAACTGTATTCTGGTGGCGAAATTCCAGTCAAAATATTTACCATTTCTTCCAATGGCAGGTTGAATGTAAAACCTGGAATAGGCATGGTTAGATGAGGAGCCCCATTCTGAAAAATCCAGCAAAGGGTCGGGATCTGATTTGTATTTCACAGTTTTTTGAACATAGGAAAAACCGAGCTGAATTTCATATTGATGGTAATCATTAATAGGTTTAAAATAAATGAAGGAATAATCATAGTCTTTATGTATAACATCCCTATTGGCATAGCCTGTTTCCCAACTACTGATTTGCACTGGAAAGCTGTCTAATTTATAATTATAATCAAATCCGAGGTTTATTCCAAAGTTATCGGTAAAAGCCCAAGCTCCGCTAAAACCACTCAATCCACCTATTTCAGAACTTCCACTTAAATCAAATTGAAAGTCGTTTTTTTCACGGAACATAGGGGTGTTTAGAATTGGAGTTTTATATCTGTAAATTTCATCCCCGCAGGAAGTCAATAGGAGAATAGTTATAAAGAATAACAAAGGGAATTTGGGATTGAATTTTGTAAAAAGAGCTTTCATGTTCCACCGAAGTATTAGGTTGCGATATATAAAAAAGTCGATTGCCTATTTTCGGGAGTTTGGGCAAATTGGCAGCAAAAAGATAAAGGTTTAGCGAGAAGAATGAAAAAGTTTAAAGAATAAATTTATTTGTCATCAAAAATTTGACATGCCCAAATTTTTTAATTTTTAAGGTTTTACAAGAAGCTTGCAAAATCAATTCTATTAAGGAACTAAATAATAGGCATAGCCTTTAATCCTAAACCCAATAAGGCCCATGTGCTTTTTGAAGATTAAAGTTGTTGTGTTGGATTTCCAATAATATACATCAATAAACTTGTTACCAACAAAATTTAGCTCAGGTCTTTTCTGAAAACCTGTCCACAAAATGGTATCATTATTCTGAATTCTAGAGAAGTTTTGGATTTGAACATAGCCTAAATTGTCATTGCTTATTTCTAATTCCAATTTATCTTCAATGGGAGTATTGTAGGGTATTGTTGCCCTGATTTTATAGCTTATCTGGAGGCTATCACCCCTATATATTCTTTCCGCTCTTTCCTCTCTCCGAAAGGAGTATCCATAACTTTCCGAACCTGCATCTACATTTTCGTAATAATTTGTTTTCCTCTCTAAATCCAAATGGTACAAATTCCCAAGGCTATCCGCAAAAATAATTTCCCTTTCTTCTGGAAAAATACTGGCGGAAACAGGGGAGATATCTAAATCTTCACCTTGCACTGAAGGAAAACAGGAATGGAGAAATAGCAATATCCCGAAAAGCAAAACACTTATGGAAATTATGGATTTCATTTTGATTTTTTCTTTAGGATCACAGTTAGTAAGAGTTTAATTGCGACAAAAACTCAAATCAAATTTAAACAAAATACGACACCTGGGATTAGGAGCCTTATTGCATAGCATTTACGATGTTTAGAGTTACATTTCTCTACCTTTCTAAATTCTAATAAAAGAATTCAAACTGGAACTTGAAAAACGAATGGGCTATTCTGAAATATAATTTAGGATTATTAAACTTTAAAATATTTCTTAGCTTGGACTGTAAATCATTTCCACTTCCAGTCTAAATTTTCATCTACCTTTAATTTCAAATCCGTAAATTTCTTTTTAAGCTGATTAAGATCAGAAATATACTTTTTGGGAATAATAATGGACATCCCAGATTTTATGCTCATAATAAAGATTCTTGGGATTTCATAAATGTTTTCTATTTCAGTTAAATATATTTTTCCTTCGCCAGTAGCACTTTTAGAATGAATTATTTTTTCTTGAAAATCCAAACTTTCGGTTTTCCCTATTCTTGCTTGATAGTTATCTTTTATAAAATTTAAATAATGCTTCTTGTATCTCCACTTTATATACTTAGGGTAAAAGAGAATACAAATTAAGCAGAGAATTAAAAACAAAAGGGCTTGGATTTCATTTGATCGCAAATGAGCTGATACGGCAAAAAGCAAAAAGCAGACACTAAAAAGGATCCATGATTTTCGTCTTCGTTTATTTAATTTGGCTGACTTTGTGTAGTTGAAAAGTTGATAATCTAAAAAATCTTCATTTTGAAGGCTGTATTCTATTTTCATCTTAAAAGCAGTAATTTGGATTTGACTTTATTGGGATAGCATGGTCCTTAAAAATCATAGTCGAGACTTAAACTTATTTCGCCCCCCTTTGGGCAAAAAATTAGTGTATCCTTTTTTTCGCCTCTCTGGTGATTTTTTTCATATTGGTATTCTATTACTGCTGATTGTCCACCAACAAAATAACAGCTCGTCTCAACAAGGTTTTGATGAAGAAAACATTCTGAGGAATAACTGAAATCACAATCACTACCAAAGGGTGCAAATAAACACATCATTTCAATATCAGTAGGGCTTTGCAGACTAAAATTAACCTTACATCCTTTATTCAGTATAATATCCTTCCTGTTTTTTTGATGATTTTCCACTTCCCTTATCTCAGCTTCTAAATCGAAATATCCATGTTTTGCCGCACTAACAATATCAATATTATCGGTGCTTGAAAAGGAATAATATCCATGTTCATCAGTTTTCAATTCTTCAATAAGCTGCAAGGAGTTTGATGTAAAATTGTTTGTCATGGCAAAAAGCCCTACCTGAGCATCAGCAATAGGATGGCCTTCTTCTGTTAAAACATATCCCTCTATTGTGGTAGCTGAAACTTCATCAGTAGATTTTGAACAGGATAAAAAAATCAGGAACAGAAAAATGGAAATTATTTTAATTAGAGTTTTCATAATGAGTTATTTTCAATTCAAATGTAGAAGCAATATAGAATTTTTTTTATGGTTTATAAACGGCCTTTGCGGTGCTGGCTTTGCAATTCGAATTTGCATATTCGGAAATAGTTTGTGAAAAATCTGTAAAAAAAATGTGAAAGAGGCAATTTTAATGGGGCATTAGCTTTATTTGTAAGAATGAATAAAAGCAAGAAAACATTTGCTAGGAATATTATTTTCCTTTTGATTTTATTTTTGGGCTTAGCGAGTTTTATTCAGGCTAGCCCGGATAATTTTTCGCCAAGAGCAAAGGTGGCCATTCGCGAAATCGGAAATCAATTGCTTTTGAAACTAAATGATAGCAGCTCCTTAATAAAACCTGTATTAGAAGTAGGGGAGTGTAAATACCAGCTTTCATTTGATAGAGAAATAGGATTCGAGCCCAACATCTTGGTTGAGCAAGTTAAAAAGACACTCTTGGAAGCCTCCATATCTGAATCTTATTTGGTGGAAATGATCCAATGTGAGGATGGAGAAGTGGCTTATAGCTTTGAGATAAATGGACAATCAGAGACGGATCTTATTCCTTGTAGAGGAAGAGAATTGCCTAAAGCATGTTATTTAATTGAATTCACCTTCTCAGGAAAAGAGGAGTTTTCCAAAACCTTAATCTATGGCCTAGTAGTTTTAATGGCTTTTGTATTAATTCTTTTAATTAAAAAAAGGAAGGAAGCTAAATCAGATCTAAATTCCGAAATAAAGGAAAAGGATAGTGCTTATTCATCTTTCGGTAGTTTTCAATTTTATCCAGATCAGAATAAATTGGTAAAGCAATCTTCTGAAATAGGATTATCTAGGAAAGAATGTGAGCTATTAGCGATATTGGTAGAAAATCTTAACCAGGTGGTGAAACGCGATGAACTATCCAAAAAAGTTTGGGAGGACAATGGTGTTATCGTTGGAAGAAGTTTGGATACCTATATTTCCAAACTCCGCAAGAAATTAAAAGATGATGAAAAGGTTAATCTCACCAATATCCATGGAGTAGGGTATAAGTTAGAGATTAAAGAATAGAATTCATTTAATTTCCTGGCTGAGCAAATCCTTGATCACATCCAATTCATAAATCGTTTTTATTTCTTGGCAAGTTTCCCTCATTTGCTTTCGGATTTCATCTGCAGATTCCGATAAATTTCCGCCGGATTTTCCCCATCGATCTCGGTTTGGCCATTGGGCATAGGCAATATATTCCTCTTCATTGAGTCTGTGAATTCTAGATCCTAATCCACCTTCGTGTTTTATGATTAGTTGGGTTAATTCTTCCCAAGATTTTAGGAATTCCTCCTTTTTACTAGGCTTTATTTTAAATGAATAAAGGACGCTGAACATTTTTCTTTGATGTTTTATTTTCTATTATCGAAAAGCTTTAGGTTTCAATTTGTTACTTGCATTTTCTACAATTTCTAAAATTCGCTTTTGTCGGGTTTCAGTTTTTTTGGCCGATAATATCCAATACAAGAACATCTTTTTTACAGAATTACTTTGTGAATCATAAAATGATTTTGACCCTGGGTGATTTTGAAAAGCATCTTCCAAATCTTTTGGAACGATTAGATCTTCTACCGGGTCAAGATATGTCCAAAAGCCGTTTTCCTTAGCAATGTTTACAGAGGCCATACCTGCGTCTGTCATCAAGCCAGATTCTTGTAGTTCCTTAATTTTAGCTTTATTTATTTTAGACCAGTTGCTTTTGGCTTTTCTTGGACTAAAAAATTGCATAAAACTTTCTTCATCGATGGACTTTTTTAGACTGTCTATCCAACCATAGCAAAGGGCTTCTTCAACAGCATCTTCCCAGCTTAGATTATGTTTTTTTGACTTTGCCTTGTAGTAAACCAACCATATTGATTTTTGGGACAAATGATTTTTGGATAACCATTCTCGCCATTCTCCACGGTTTTTCGGACAAAATCTTGGTACCTCTTCTTTTGGCATTTTTTTCCTTTTGTCGGATTTTAAATATAGTGGAATTCCCTTTTTTCAGAAGTGAGATTTTGATAAATCATATTTTTTAAAATAGTTGAAAGGGAAATTTACTTTTCGCAAATTATTCTCCACAGAATTTGGCCTGGTAAATGGCCTTTTTGAATTTTTGGTTCTTGAATTTCTTGATAATCTTTTAAACCATATTCCCTAAATTCAGCCTCAATATCTTCCTTATCGTAGAAAAATAAATTTAGTCCGTGTGGACTAGAAAAATAGTTTTTATCCAATTTTTCTCCTATTCCAAACCTATTGTCATTTGTAGAGATGGCCACAAAAATCATCAAGCCTCTTGGTTTTAATTGCTTGTAGCAATTCTGAATAAATTGATCTCGGTCTTGTCTATTCAAAAGGTGAATTAGGGAATAACAAAATATTCCATCATAAATATCTTTTGAAAAAGGCATTTCGGAAACGGGACCATGATAAATCTTTAATGGCTTGCTTATATATTTTTTAGAAAGTGCGATGGCTGTTTCAGAAATTTCAATACCGCTTATTTCAAATCCATTTTCAAGAAATGCTTGGGCATTACGGCCATATCCGAATCCTGGGATCAGTATTTTCTTTAATCCTTTTTCATGAAAAAGTACTGCAGCATCCTTTGCTGAATCAACAGCTTCGGAGCCCCACATGCTTTGTTTTAATTTGAAATTATCTTCCCAAAATTCCGCCATCATTTTTAGTTATATTGGATTGATCCTTTATCAATATTTCTCAATCCCTATTTTCAATATAATTATGTTGTAATTGGATTCCATTTTACAAATTTATCCAAGCCTAGAATTTCTATTTAGACAAATTGCAGAATTGAGTTCAGCAAAAAATCTACTTATTCCAACTTCGATTCTAAAGCAACGACATTTACCATTTCTACCCAGGAAAAGTTATTCTTAATGGAATCAAAAGCGGGTTGTCCCAATCCCATAGCTACATAATAATTTTTATCCCAATTGGAATCTTGAATTCTCTTTAAACCCTTGTTGATATTTATTTTTCCATCTGGTGTTTTAAAATATTGGTGAAGGTTTTCAGACCAGGTAATATCTGATTCTCCTTTACCTTCTCCAAATCGGATATCGTAATTATACTTAAAAGAACCCTTGTGCTGGAGGCCATAAATACTATCAATGCGAAAAAAGAAATCCAAATCTCCTATTTGGTAGGGCCTATGGGGATAGAAGATGGGAGCATCTGCTAGGCTGTATAACATTTGTTCCTGATTCAGGTTCAGACTTACATAGCCCATATGGGAACCGTCTATGCCTACATACCAATTGTCCCAATCTGCAGGACTTTTTCTAGCACTTAAATCCATTTCAGCATCTAGACTAATTTTTCCTAGGGTGGTTCCATTACACAGAATATTCATTTCTCCATTATTATCGGTGAGAGTATAGGTTTCTCCTTCTAATTGATGGAGGAAGGCGATGGCCGAGCTTTGGTTTATTTCCTGTCTTTTATTATTGTCATTTTCCGAATCCAATTGAATGATATAGGTGAAAATACCACCAAAGATCCCCGTCAATAAAACGATAATAACCCCTTTTACATTTATTAGTCCTAATACAGCCGCTTCCCCTTCTGAGGCGATTACGTCCTTTCTAAATTTTGAGCTTACAATAAAAGCGCTAACAATTGCTAAAAGAATTGCGCCAATTACAATAAGACCTATAGTTCTACTCATCCTGTTTAGATTTAAGTATCAAAGAATTTTAATTCTTCATTTTAAAGGCAAATTAGCTTTTTTAATACTTCCAAATAATTTTTCGGGAAAAGCAATTTCAAAAAAATAAAGTCTACAGCAAAAAAAAACAGGCCTAAGCCTGTTTTTGATTAACTATTTCGGAATCAATCCAAATGATAGATTTCCATTACATTTTCCAAAATTTTGTCGAAATCAATTTTTAAATCGATCAACTTTCCGGAGTGGATATCAAATACCCAACCGTGAACTTTTAAATTTCTATCTCTATAAGCTCTTTGTACTTGTGCAGTTTTTATGGTGTTGATACATTGCTCTTGAACATTGAGTTCTACCAACCTTTTATACCTTGCCTCTTCATCTTCAATGGCATTTAGCTCTTCATTATGGGTTCTGTAAACATCTCTAATATTTCTTAGCCAAGGGTTTAAAATTCCAAGGTCTTGAGAATTCATAGCTGCTTTTACACCACCACAATAATAATGACCACAAACAACAATATTATCAACCTTTAAATGGGTAACGGCATAGTCGATTACTGACATGGCACTTAAATCTGTATTTGGTACCATATTGGCAATATTTCGGTGAACAAAAACATCACCAGGGCCAACTCCCATTAATTCTTCAGCTGTAACTCTACTGTCTGAACAGCCTATATATAAAATACCAGGACTTTGTCCTTGAGATAGGTTTTTAAAATATTCAGAATCAATTTCTAATTTCTCGTTTATCCAGTCTTGATTGTTTTCAAAGATTTTATTTATTTCCATTTACCATGTGTTTTTTAGTTTGACTAAAATATTGGATAATCCTAAGAACAAAAATTTATTTGGCAATTATCTTTAAGAGTTTATCAAGAAATATGGCGATGCTATGATAAAACTGAATTCAGAAATTCAATTTGCTGCTATGGGGATTGCAAATAGCCTAAAGGAAGGGAGGGAACAGGCTCTATGCAAAAGGCTAAATAGCTGAAGATTATTCAGAATCTTTATTTTTCTTCGCTTGCCTTTTTAAGTTGAACCAGGTAAGCAAGGCCATAAAAATTCCAAAAAACAGAAAGTTGATGATAAAATTATTCAGATTAAAAGCTTCATCTTCAGCATAATTAAAAAGAGCCATTATGCCGGCATATACTAAACCAGCTGATAGTCCGGAAATAAGAATTTTGTTCAACATAATATTTGACTTATTTGGCTTGTCCTATTTCTTCAGAAATTCAAGTTCTAGGCTAGTCATATTTGGAATGAATTCAATTATATCATAAACGGCTAAATCATTTATTTTAAAGGGGTCATCTTCAATTATGGCTTGTAATTTCTCTTTGCTTTTTAAGCTACTAAAAATAATCCCACCGGTTCTAGGTTCTTTTCTTCCGGAGGCGATAAAGTTACCCTCCACATATTGTTTTTTTAGGAAGTCAATATGCATATCAAGGTATTCATCTACTTCTTTTAAGCCAACCTTATAGGTTAAATTAATAATAAACATCTTGTTTTGGTCTAGTTTAGATTTTTAATTAGTTGAATTTTTTTTATCAATCATCATGGCTTTTGCATCCTCAGACAGTTCAGATTGTTCAGTTTTCAATAGTTCAAGAGTTATTTCAGAATCTGGAGATCTAAATGAAAGTCCACTTTCAGTTTCAAACAAATAAGCTTCTAAATCACCATCCATTACAATTAGGCTATCATTCCTCATGCTGATTTTGGATTCTAAAACATTTACCTCATCCATCATAAATAAGATACCTTTTATGGAATCATTTTTAATTTGGAGTTCAATTGTAGCTTGGTTTACAGCCATATCTAAAAGTTCTTCTAGGAATTCATTTTCCTCTTCAATATTGGCTCTAATTCCGGCTTTAAAGGCTTCCTTGTCCAACTCATATACACCTTGGATATGAGCACTATGAATTTCGTTGCAGCTATTTAATAAAAAGGCGAAAATGGAAATAGAAAGGATTGCAAATGCTTTTTTCATATGTTCTTTTTGTTGATAATGCGGTCTTTGCTTAATATAGATTATAAGGAGGGAATATAGTTAAATTGAGGAGGCCTAGAAAACAAAATATGATTTCAAAAAAATCAACTTTTTAATCTCCATGGCGGATTAATTCTATTTTCTCCAGCATTGTAAATTATTATTTGATTGGCATCTGGATCTTTTAATCTTGCTTCCTTCCATAACCAACTTTGTTCTTTGGGTAGATGCTCGAAAATTATTCCTTTATCCAATAGATCTTTTACCTTTTCTTCTAAATTTTCAGTTTCGAAATAAATATAAATCCCATCCCCACTTGGAAGGGCTGAGACTTGATGAATAGAAAAGGTAGAGTCTCCTTCTGGACAAAGAAATCGTGCATAGTGATCTTGGGAATAAACAATTAATTCCAAGCCCAATTTTTTATAAAAGCTGATAGCCGTATTTATATCCAAGGAGGGAATGGTGATTTGATTTAGATTCATATAAATTCCTAGATCTTTTTTTAAAGTTTGTGTTCTTGATTTCGGCTCATATCAACATCATGTGCATTTTCCTTAAAATGGATTTGCAGTTTGATTTATCGTCTTTTCTTTTTTGAATTTTGGATTTTGTCTCCTCTCCGAAGTGGTTTTTTATACTTTTCTTTTAAACTTTCGTGATAGCCTTTCTTTTTAACCTTTTCCCTGCTGTTTTTCGCAGATTTCTCGTGAAATGAAGGTCCAGCCTTTTGGCTTTTGTTTTTATCAGAAAGTTCAATCTGAACAACAGGTTTGGCTTTTTCTTCTGGGGTAAGTTGACTGCTAATTTCCACTTCACTAGGAATTTCTTTGATAGGAATTGAATATTTCATTAACTCCTCAATTTCTTGTTTTAGAGCTTCCTCCTTTTCGGTGAAAAGTAAAATAGCCCTTCCTTTTTCTCCTGCTCGTCCGGTTCTACCTATCCTATGAATATAATTTTCTGGATAAAAAGGAGTGTCGAAACTAATTACTGTTGTGATATTGTCGATATCTATACCACGAGAAATAACGTCGGTGGCAATTAATAATCTGCTATAGCCTTCCGTAAAGTTTTCTATGGAATTTGTTCTGTGGTTTTGTTCTTTACCGGCATGTATAACTGCAGTTTCTGCTTCAAAATTCAAGGTTCTAAATAATCTATCTGCATTGGCTTTACTCGAAACGAATATTAAAACCTTACTAAATTCCTCCTTATCTTCTAATAATAGGTTTAGGAAATTTGCTTTGCTATAAAAATTTGGAATAGCATATCCTTCTTGGCTGATATTTACTAAAGGGGTACCGCTTATAGAAATGGTTTTTTTAATTGGGCTTATTAAAAAATCATCAATTAAATCATCCACATAATTGGTCATGGTGGCTGAAAAAAGAATGTTTTGCCTTTTGTGAGGTAGCTTTTCAAAAATATTGTTCAATTGGGTTTTATATCCAAAATCCAGCATAATATCCACTTCGTCGATCACCAATTTTTTAATTGATTTTAAGCGGAGGGAATTGCTAAGAGCCAAATCATATAATCGTCTTGGAGTAGCCACCAAAATGTCCAGACCCTCAGCTAATGCCAGCTTTTGGGAATTAATATTATTACTACCACCATAAACTCCCTGTACACGTACACTTATATAGGTGCAAAGGCTTTCTATTTGTTCTACAATTTGAATTACCAATTCCCTTGTAGGAACAAGGATGAGGACCCTAGGATGCAATTCTTCAGAATATTTTAATTCCTGTAGAATGGGGAGGACATAAGCCAGTGTTTTTCCAGTTCCAGTTTGGGCAATACCCACAAAATCTCGTCCCGCTTTTATAGGTGAAAAAGATTCTTTTTGGATAGGGGTAGGCTGCTCAAAACCCAATTCAGAAAGGGCGTTTTGCAGTTGTTTTTTGATTTTGAAATCTTGAAAAGTTTCCATGCTGTAAAGTAATTAAGAATATTTTTCTTTAAAGGACTTTTCTTTGGTTTTTAGTGGGTTTAGGGAATAATTAAAATTCTGGTTCTCTGTATGCTTGGAAATTAAAAAACCAATGGCTCCCTTTGTGAATTTGAAATTCCTTCAAAGAGCCATTGGGGCTTGCCAGAACATGGAGTCCTGATTAAATGATCCTGTTAGTGCAATAAATACTTAAACAACAATAAGCTTTGGTTCCAATTCATTCATCCTCAAATTATTTTTCAAACCTGAAAATTCATGGAAGTTGATTTTCGATCATTTTTTTGTTTGGAAGGATTTTTTAGATTTTTTCTGCCTTTCCCAGTAAAAGCATTTACTAAATCCTAAAAGGCCTCCCTTAAGCATAAGCTTTCCGTTTTTCAATAATTCTATGGATCCGTCAACTGTAATTTTTCTGCTCGGCACGAATATTTTTCCATTTCCCCATTTTCTTTCCCCTAGATATTCAAAATCCTCAAGGATAAGGGGCATTAAATTGCCCTTACTTTTATAATTAGTTTCATAATCTAATTGTTTTTCTGGGTCTAGAGCTTTTATAAATTCTCCATTGTATTTCTCGGTTTCAGTAAGGTAGATTCTTACCAATCCTTTACCATTTTCACCTTCAGAAATCCAAAAGCCACTTATATCGGGTTCTGATTCTATAAATTCTGAAGAAAAGCTAAAACAGGCAAAGAGCCCAATCAAAATTGGAATTTGAAACCATAAAGTTTTTTTTGTTTTCTGTCTTTTTCCAAATCTTCTTTTTTGAATTTTATCAAATTGTTCAACATAATCTGTTTGTTCTGTTTTTAATAGTCTATCCCATACTCTAAAATATAGACCATAATTTCCATTAAACTTTTCATGATGAAGGTTGTGGTGAACAGAAGTATTAATAATTTGAAACAGGAAGGAAGAACGAAACCATTTGGGAACAATCTCATAACCTAAATGTCCATATACATTAACTGAAAAGGCTCCAAAAGCAAATAGCAATAATGTAAAGGGATGCAATGGAATGCAAAGCATTAGAATAGGTGCAATAAGAGCTTCTAAAAGTGCTTCTAGAATTCCAAATGAATAAGAACTTAAAGGCGATGGGTTTGTGGATTTATGATGGGTGAGATGAACCAATTTAAAAAGGTTGGGATGGTGAACCATTCTATGCATCCAATAAAAATAGGTATCATGGATAAGGAAAGCTAAAATCAAACTAAGGGGAATCCACCAAATGGAATATAAATTAATATCCTGGTAAACAAGAGTATATTCCTTTAGCGGTGAATAGAGAAATATCAATGCAAATAATCCCATTATTAGGGAGGTTTGCATAGAAAAGGCAATCTCCCTTAAAAAGTCTTTACTTCCTGCATTTTTCAATTGAATCTTATTGGTTCTAAAGGCAAGTCTAAATATTTTATAAAAAATTAGAAATGCAAATCCAGCAATAAGAAAATAGCGGGCAAAATTCACCACAATAGGCATTAAATAGATCCACTTATCCATGATACTTCTATTTATTTTAAGTTAATAGGATAGGTATTTCCATTCATACTCAAGCTGGCCAATCCATTCCCTAGAAAGCTTAGAATTCCATTATAGGTATAGTTTTGAATCCCATTATTGGCAATAACACTAATATCTGCAGTTCCCGATGAGATTTCAGAATCGGATTTATCCACCATTACAGAATTTAGACTAATGTTTATAGTACTGCTAATATTCCTAGAATTATTGTTTACGCTAATGGTTTGGCTTCCCTTGCGGTTGAGATTTCCATTAAAGGTGAGATGAGAAGCTGTTGGACGTAATCCTGCAATTATTAATTCAGCTGATGAGCTGTCAATCGAACTCATCCTATTTGTAGAATGTGTACCTGCATTTTCCACCTTTAAATCCACAGAATCTGGAATTCCAAAAGTACATTTAAGGGAATATGCCCAATTTACAGTATAGCTGGCTGAGCTTATGGGGCCGGAGTATATATAGGTATAACTAGTGTCGTATTCTCTACTGCAGCTGTCGTTAATCGCAAAATCTGTAATAAGAATTTCGGAATAACTTTCTATAGTTTCATTCATACCACCGGTAGATTGATCTACAGAATTTTCAATGAGTTCAACAGCATCATCTTCGGAAACCTTTTTGCTAATTTGATCATCATCTTCAGATTTTTCACAGTTTGTAAAGGCTAGGCTTGCTAAAAGAATTAATGCAAACGAACTTGTTTTTGTAATTGTCATAACTTGGTTTTTAATATTATGACACAAATCTATTGAGGCCTTTTTCCTTAAAAATTAACAAAAGTTAATAAATCACCTAAGAACTACCTTGATCTGCAATTCTTGCTCTAATTCGACTTAGGGATACTGCTGTAATTCCCAAAACATTAGCAATGTATTTATCGGGTACACGATTGCTAATCTCCGGATATTCTTTGCTGAATTTTAAATATCTCTCCATTGGCGTATATAAAACGAAGAGTTCAATTCTCCTATGCATTTCCTTCATCATCCTTTGGGCAAAATGCACTCTGTTGGATTGTAATTTTGGATTATTGCTAATGATTTTTTGCACTAGATCATAGTCTATAGAAAATGTTTTGGTTTTTTCCATTGCTTCAAAGTGAAACCTTGATGCTTGTTGGAATAAAATTACATCTGCATTGGCCATAACATAGTTTTCGGGAATAAACCTAAAGGTAATTTCCTCGCCTTTGTCATTGATCAAATATTGTCGGATTAGACCCTGCCTCACAAAAAGAATTTCATTGTTCCAGGAACCTTGACTAAGGATAATTTCTCTTTTTTGAAAGGTTTTAGTTTTTGCAGCCTTTATTAGCTCCCCTGCATCTGCAAGGTTTAATTGCTTTGTAAATTTATAAAGCTGTTTAATCTTATCTAAATCTATCATGCAGCAAATATTGGTTTATGCTTTAGCAATCCAAAATAGCTTTTTTAGCTCTTAAAGAATAGGAAATTATATTTTTCCAAGAATTTTTTGCGAAGTTTTGGTTTGCAAAGTGAAATTCTATTTACTGCCATAGATATTTTTAGTTTTGTTGGATGATTGGACTTTTCATCGCCTTTCTTTTATCCTGGTTGATCCTTTTTATCGTTTTTAAAGAGCATATTTCCGTATTGGGGATTATACCAAATGCAAATCGATTAAAAATTCTCTTTTCTGGATTATTGGTAATGGCTCTTTTTTCATCCATAAACTTTTTGGGCCAATGTTATTTTAAAGGAAATCATTTGATTCGAAATCCAGATTTTGGATTCCATGAAGCACTTTTTGCCCTTCGATGGACAGCAGTAGCTGCTATGATGGAAGAATTGATTTTCCGTGGAGCAATATTATATTTTCTCATTAAGAAAATAGGTCCAAAATGGGCATGTATACTTAGCGCAATAGCCTTTGGGATTTACCATTGGTTTAGTTATTCTATGTTCGGTAGAGGCCTTTTTCCCATGGCCTATGTTTTTATCCTAACCGGAGCCTCAGGATGGATGTTTGCCTATTCATTTGTAAAGTCCAAATCCATTTTAATTCCATTTGGATTGCATTTTGGATGGATATTGATGAGGATAGTTTTCTTTTCTGATGGCCCATTAGGTGAGTCGCTTTTTATCGAAAAAGGAAATAATTTGGAACTTGGTCCTTGGCAACAACTAGCAGTGTTTCTTTGGCAAGCAGTTTTTATACCTTTAATTATTTTCTTGGCCATTAAAAATTATTACCATGCTAAGGAGAGGCTATAAAATAAGCTACCGGTAGTAGAGCCTAGATTTGGTCGAAACAAGCTAGAAACCTTTGGATATTCTAATTTTCTGCCTACTTGTAAAAATCCTTTTCATCAACTTTAATGCAGGTTAGTTCAACGGTATGTCCGTCTGGATCCTGGGTGTAAATTGAATCAAAATAATGATGATCTTTTACAGTAAATTCCAAATTCAAGGCACTGTATTTACTTTGGGCTAATTCAAAATTTTCTCGGTTTACATGAAATGCAAAATGATCAATTTTTACATTTTTGGTTTGGGGGTCCATTGGGGAATCATCCATTGTGGCAGGGAAAAGGGCAATTCCTGATTTCCCTGAAAGTAGGAAGACCGGATATTCACCCCACTTTTCTAATTTATAGGTTTTAAGCCCTAAAACCTTTTCATACCATTTAATAGAATCCTCTATATTTTTGACTCTAATCGCAACATGATCTAAAAATTCTATTTCAATTTTTTTGGACATGGTAATTGTCTTTTGTGCTTATTGATTGGCTTATGTTGATATTAAATTATTTAGATTCAAATTCAGGGCAATCCAATCTAATATCATTGCTTAATAATCTTCTTTGCAGCAAATTACAAAAGTTCTCTTCAGATTTTTTCTGGAAAAACCTGCAGCCGTAGCAAGACCTTTGCACAGATAAAATACCCTTTTGATTTAGTTTATATATTAAATCACTTAAAGTTGCAAATAGGCCTTCCAATTCCACTTTGGAAAAGGCATCTACTTCCTTTTTTAAGGGATCAGAAAAATCTGAGGTTTGATTTACAATCTCCCTTCCTAAATCACTCAGAAAAATGGAATAGCTTCTGCTGTCTGGCGAGGAAAAATCTTTTTCAATTAGCCCTTTTTTATTCAATACCCTTATAGCATCACTGATGGTTGCTTTGGTGAGATTGAACTCCAAGGCCAACTGGCTAACCTTGCAAAGCTGAGGCTTATGAAAGGCAATGAAAATTAGAATCTGTATTTGAATAGGGCTTAAACCTAATAGTTTAGCCTTTTCCCAAAGTAAAATTTTAAAGACCTCAGAAATGCGTTCCAATCCTGCAACAATTTTGCTGGAGATGTTTTTTTCTTGCTGGTCTGGGTTGAAAGTGTTTGTTTTCATAAAAATGCCTGCCGAATGGTTTCGGCAGGCAAAGTTAGTGATCCTAACTAATAGTTCTAAAAAAAATGTTTAGGCTTTAAGATCTGCTATGGAAGCTCCAAAATTAATATGAAGGGCATTTCCATTCGGCGTAACTAGGGCAGGCACTGATTGAACACCAGCGGCCTCAGCTTCGGAAATTCTTGAACGCTCTTCTCCAATATGTACGATTTCTACATTTTGCTCTCCAAGAAGGTCGATCATGTCATGCTCTGCACTTAGGCATACCGGGCATCCGGCGTGGTAAAAAATGGACTTTTTCATCTTTTTGTATTTAATGTTAGAATTAATGTTTGACAAATATAGTCAGGAATCCTAACTAAAAAAGAATTTTTAAACTTTTTTACTAAAACAAAACAGTAGGGCATAGGATTTTATGGTTTTTGCCTCAAGGGCAATAAACATTTGCCGTTTAAATAAGTTTTTTTAGGCACATATTAATGGCGGACTGAAATTCACAGGGCTTTTTAAATTTATTCAGAATCCTTCAGGCTGATATTCATACTCTCAACTTCCTTTTTAGTTGGCATCCACAGCCATAATCCAATAATTCCTAGCAATAAAATCATCCAAGTATTCTCCAATTTCTTCTTCCTTTCTAATGGAAATCGCTTCCAATTATACCATAAAACCACAGCTGAAAAACTATAGTTCAATCCCGTAAAACTCCAAATTGGAAACATCCTATTTCCCAAGAAGGAAGTTGGCTGAGGCTCATAAAAGATTATAGCAAAATAGATAAAATATAGGCTAGTTAATACTAGTAGCCCGCGTTTTAGCCAGAGTATTTCCGACCACTTTATAGTTTTTGTCATCTTCTGAAACTCCTTCATTCCACGCTTAAACTTATTCGCGTTTTTCCTTGCTTTGGAAATGAATATTTAAGGGAGAAGTCATTAATTTGGGTTTTGCACAATGGTTTGATCTGTTAGAATTATCAATAGATCGTCATCCTCATCCAACAGATAAGTACCTTGCGTCTCGAGATATATGGTTTTATTGTTTGCCGTCATTTTAAAGCTAACTTTCTGACTGCTGGGGAGCTTTTCCACGCTATTTTTAATTGTCAATTGCTCAGATGTTTCACCAGGTAATAATTCTGAAGAAAGAAGATGGTCTCCCCATTTCACGTCCAAAATTTTGACTTGACTTATATTGTTTTGAATTTGAATTTCTCCAGATTCTATGCAAGATTGCAAAGTCATTAATATTCCAATAAAAAGTATGTATTTAAAATTTTTCATTTAGTCGATTTTTAAAGTGATTTCACCAACATAGGCACTTCTTAAATTTTGCTCCACTTTAAAGGTGGTATACTCATAGGGGTAATAGGTTTTACTTGTACTATCATTAAATCTTAGTTGGAAAGATTCAATAAGGCATGCATATTCACCGGGATCAAGTCTATAAGCGGCATTTAAATATTGAGCAAATTCCCCAGCTGTGATAAAATCAGGTTCTACAATATCTTGATCTGCCACGATTAAATAGTTGATCTTTTTACCTGATATATATTGGTTGCCTATGGTCTGCTTGTCGATTTTAGTAGTATCTACGGGCTCAGAATTTTTTTTCGTCCAATAAAAATCGTTTATATAAATGTTTACCGAATCAATGGATTGAACCACCAAATAGCTGCTATCCGAAGTTTTTATATTGAGTAATAGTATGAGTTCCTCAAAAGGAATTGATCCATCGTCTGATACGGTATTTCGATCAGCACTATTTAAGGAATCATCCTTTCCACAAGCTAGCAGTAATAGGCTAGTCATGAAAAAATAGATAAGTCTTTTCATATTATTTAGGTTTTAGTTTAGGGTTTTAAGGCCTCTTCGATGAGTGCTTAAGCCTAAAAAGGTAAGGTTTATAGTTTGGAATTTGAGAGCTAATTATTTAACTGAAAAAATTATTGTCCAAGCTAATATGAAAATCGAAATATAATTCGGATTGAGATCAACTCCTTCCGACAATTAATTCTTCAAGGACTTTCTATCGTGATTTGCATAAACAAAGTTAAAAGGATATCCATTTATTGGTATTGCTTTGAAAACAATATTATGGGGTATTCCATTTTAGATTGGGGATTAGCTTTATACTAAGGTTTAATTATTTGTTTGCTATGATGCTCAAAATGAATTAAATAATCTTCAATTAAAAACCTAAGATTGAATTTTTCACCATTGGGACCTATTATCTCATATTCTAGATTTTCTTCTGACTGAAGTTTTATTATGGATAGCAACCTTTTATTTAAAGCCCTAAGCAATGCTAGAATATCCTTCACTTCAGCATTTTGGTAATTATTGGCTTTAACCAATTCCTCTTGTTTATAGGTTTTGATCCGGTAGGGCTTTTCATTAAATTGAATTTCTGTAAACCGCTGAAGGTTATTTAGGCCTGAATCTATTAAATGACCTAAAATTTCCTTTTTAGACCAACTTGTCGGCTTGGATTTTTTTGACAATTCAAGGGAGTTAACACTTTCTATGTAATCTGAAATTTGTTCAATTAATCCCTCAATATTTTTGGAAATGTCCATCATCTATTAATTTTTTTTAAGGGTATAGCTAGTCCTTTTCAAATCCATAATCCCGTTCAACTAGAGCGATTCTTGTTTTGTAGGATTGATACCATTTTTTTCTTCCCTGTTCTCTTGCAAGCGTATGTTCTGCATTTTCTTTCCAGTTTTTAATAGATTCTAAATCCTTCCAATAGGAAACGGTAATTCCAATATCATTTCTAGCGCTTTCCACTCCAAGAAAGCCTTTCTGTTCTTTTGCTAATTCCACCATTCTGTCGGCAGTCTTAGCATAATCTTCATCATTTTCGGTATTTACTGAAGTGAAAATCACAGCGTAGTAGGGTGCTTTGGGTGTATTTGCTATCATTTTTTGCTTTTCGTTTTATTAACCAGTTATGAAGAGATTATATTAATGTTTAGGTTTTTTGAATCCATGAGAATGCTGTCCTGGAGGTGGGCCAGGGGGGTGCTTTTCCATAAACTCCCCTTTCAGGCATCTACTTACATAGGGATATTCATCGGTAATAAAATAGGAATATTCACCATCAATTTGGATTCCGTTGCATTCATCAAGTTCACCTTTCCCTTCAACATAGATCCAATCAGACACAAAAGTACCATCTGGTCTGGTATTGCTCAGGACCCTATCCATAGATTGATGTGGATTTGTATAATTACAAATATCTCCAGTCCTTAATTCTTTAGAAAGCACATAACTCGCCTTGTATTTACCACTTTTGGAATAGTAAATTGGGAAACCATCCTTAGCATAGCCTACTAAGATGATATCCTTTCCATTGTCTAACTTTTTAATTAATTCGGTAGGTACTCCATGGTAATGATAGGCTCCTGTGGGTTGAACATGAGCATGATTAAAATCCAATCCTAGGTCAAGCAAATTTTGAATGGCTTCAATTCTATATACTTCGCCGCTTTCGCAAACAAATCTTTCTGCTGTTTCGGGTTCGAATTTAATTCCATTTACGGCAACACCAGGTTCACGTGCCCATTTACTTTCGCCACTTAGTTTAGGGTTTAAAGTAAAGCTATATTCCAGTTTTTGAGCCTTTATTTTATTGGGATTCCCTTCATTGGGAAAGGTTCCTGTAGGGTGATTAGCCAAACTATTGCTAGACATTTTTCGCCATCCATTCACTATCAACATTTTAGTTTCAGTACCAAATTCCGTATCATCAATTTCATATTCTTTGCTAAAATCTATTTTTGAAAAAGGCATAGATTTGGAAGTCTTTACAGCATCAACTTTTTTATTGCTCTTAAATGCGCAATTACAAAGAAGTAGTGAGAAAAGTGGCAAAATGTATTTTAGGCTTTTCATGGTTTGTGTTTTATTCGACTATTATTTTTTCCTTTTTTTTTAAGGAAGTTTTTTTATTTCATATTCAAATTTCAAAACTTTTAAATTCCACAAGCTAAGAGTTTGTATGGCCCTAATTCTATTTCCTTCACTACTGAGAACCAATTTGTCTTTAAAGGAACTGATAAATTTAGCCCATAATTGACCTTTAGCATCTTCAAGCAAAAAATAAAATCCACTATCTCCAAGTTTTTGCCCAGAAGAATCCAAAATTAGGTCTCCATTTTCCCCCACGCTAGGTTTCAAAATAACCGTGGCATTACCATTTGGCAGTGGAAAAACCGCTTTGATACAAGTTTGCCTGGAAGGCAGGGTGCAAGGCTCATAAACTCCAGAATATATTACTTCTGCTGTTGATTTAATTGCCCTAAGCCAAATTGTACGTTGTACTTCTTTTGTTTCGGAGTCCAATAATTTAATTATTTCATTGCTAAGAGAAGAGGCCTCCCCAAGGTTTTTGATTGGGATATTTAGTTGTTCTATTCTATGGCTAAACAATCTTTTTAATAGTATACCGGAAACCTTAAAAAATGGATTCAAATTTGCCTTAAACAGAAGCTCATAATTTGAGGTGTTTTGATAAAAGTCAATTAAGTTTGGTGATAATTTTTCCAATTGATCCTGGGCTAAATTTAACAGGTCAAAAGAATCAAGTAAACCTTTGTTTATACCGTCATTATCGATGATCAATTTTTCATCCTTGGCCAACTTCTCCACAAATTTTCTTCCAATTCCGCTGGTACCACCAAAAGGTCCTAAAAGCCATTTGTGTTTTGAGTGGTCGAGCTTTACTCCAAATAAAATTACCCACTGTTGAGTAAGCCAATCTTGTATTATTTGATTTCTTTTGGCTATTCCCATTAAATTTTAATTTTCTAAATAAAAGGAATAAAATTGGTCTCGCCTTTCCATTCTCCAAATTCCTTCAATGGCTTAAACCTTAAAGTGGAAAATTCAAAATGAAAGTCCTTTCTTTCTCTTTCTTTCATAGCATTTGAATGCCTTTTTGGTCTTTCCACTGCAGAATGACCAGCAACCATATCCGTCATTTCTTTTTCGGATTTCCAAATTGAAAAGGTAGATACAGTATTAGGAAATTTAATGGAAGCCAAGGAGAGAATTGTTGCCGGATGATCTCTTACAAGCTTTTCCACAGGTCTTCCCCAGTGAATAAACCTAGGAACTGCCAATGGTTTCATTCTAGCAATGGTAACTGCAACAACTGGAGAATTTGAATTTTCCAATTGATCCCTAAATTCTGGGATTTTAAATCCGCTGAATTCCCCCCATTCTCTCATAAATGAAAGTCGTAAATGCCAGCCCTTTGAAAGAATTTTTCCAAAATCCCCTTCTTTTAAAAAATTATCAAGAGCTGCTTCGTTTTCCCATTGCATAAAAAAGGCTAGTTGTTTTATTAAAATTCTAGAAGGTGAAAAGACAGGAGAACCAAGGGTCATAACCCTCATCGTTTCATAATGAACCAAGCCATTTGTGCTTTTTGCTATGGGCTTAGAGAAAATCCCTTTGAAGGCATCAATAAATGGAAGTTCTATTAAATGATATGAAAATATATTCACCTTAAATTTTTCAATTTCATATTTTGTATGGATTCAATTTAGGAGATTCTTTCAAATCCTAAAAGGATGAAAACCTAAACTAATAAGCATTAAACCTAATGATTTATTCTAGGAATAATTTCGGTAAAACAGTCTAAAATTCGTTCACCCCTTTTCCAAATATTTTCCCGCCTGAATTTGAATATTATGACGATAATTAAAATTTCAAAAATGCTTCCCCATGCTGAAATATTTAAACTATTGTTAAATGCTAGGTTCAATAAGAGCTTGAGGATGGATAAAACCTTAGTTGAAAGTGTTTTCCAATTCAGGTTTTAAGTCACTAAATATTTCCCTGGCATGGTTAAATATTAACAAATGCCCATCCTCTGGAAACAGTTTTAGTTTTGAATTATTTATTTCCTTTTGCATCATTTCCGCCCATTGAAAAGGAACATTATTGTCTTTTTTGCCCTGCCAAAATGTGAGGGGAGCCTCAATTTCATTGAGCTTAAAACCCCAATCTCTGACCAATAAGTTTGAAATTTCATAAGCTACACCTTCACTTCCATTTCTAAATGCTTCTATAAACATGTTTTCAATCACTTCCAAAACGGATTCGTTTTTAAGAATTTCTTGATCTGGCTGTCCCATAATTTTTAAAAAGCCCTTCAAGGCCTTTTTTGGATTTTTATTCAATTGCTTCATTTGAACTTTAAGAAGCATTTTTAATAAAAACGGAAATGATTTAGCAAGGCCCAGCATCATTTTCACTTCTTTTGAAAGGTGTTTTTTGCTTTGCTTATTTAAAGGGGCAAAACCACTAATGATAGAGACTTTGTAAATACTATCTGGAAATAAATAGGTTATTCCCAATGCAAAGGGAGCGCCTGCAGACATTCCAACGACAGAAAATCTTTCAATTTTTAAATGATCCAATAATTGCTTTACATCTTTCGCAAAATCAAGAATGCTTCCACTAGAATTAAAATCAGAAATTCCATGTCCGGGTCTATCAATACAAATAATCCTTAGGTCCAAACCTGTGGCGAAGGAAATATCATAGTGCATTTCAAGTCTGGAACTTTGGGAGCCATGGCAGTAGATAATTGGATAGCCATCATGATTACCAAATTCAGCAAAACCAAGCATCCTTTTATCTTTTAAAATAATATGTTGTTCAAATTTATTCATGGCTATGTTTAGTTTGGCCGAACTTGTGAATATTCAATTTCCCCTCTCCAATATTTGAATATAACTTCTTTGGAAAAATTTTGTTTTCTATATAGGTCAACCATTTCCAATTGATATTTTTCAAAACCCATATCCTCCATTTCGTTTAGAATTTTGTTGGCTTTGATAGTATCACCATAGACTTCTAATATTCCTATATATTCAATTAGAAGATCAAAATTTTGGGCCTCATTTTTAAGAATATTTTTATATGATTCAATGGCTTGGGAATAATACTCTTGTGCTTTTTTATTTTGATTGTCCAATTCTAGATATAATGCCTTTTGACTTAAATAGTACGGTTTGTTAGTGATTTCAAATAGTTTATCAGCGACTTGTATTAATCCTTTAGAATCTTTTTTTCTGAATAAGAGCATTGTTTTATGATTTAAGGCGGCGATGTTTTGCCCATTATAATCCAGCGCTCTATTGGTTAATTTAAGAGATTGGTCAACTTTAAGATTTTCATCCACCTCATAGCTAAAGTAGATGTCCCTAGCTTTCTGTAAAGCCTCTTCCGATTTTTGGGTATCTCGACAAGAATTTAGAATTAAACAACATGCTAGGAATAGGCCTAATCTTGTTTTCATTGGTTTCAGTAAATACATTTTCTTGGTTTAAATAGTTATGGGCTTCTTTTGATTAAAACACTATATCCCTCAATTTTTAGGCAAGTATTTCAACCCAATACACAATTCCAAAGATCCAACCAACATATAGAGCGGAATAGGCTAAGGAGTAAAGTATAGAAATTTTCAGATCACCTTTTGAATCAATGGATTTGGAGAATACCAATTTTAGAGCTCGGAAGAATAGCCAATACAACATTGCTAGAATAATGAATATCGAAAGCCAGAAAAATGCCTCTAATACTATTAGAAAAACAAATATTAAAATAGTCATTCCAATCCAGAGTAAAATGGATAAAAATAGTCCGGCAATACCATCTCCAATTTCAATGCTGGGTAAACTTGGCGCGGTGCCGGCATTAGGGAGTATTCCTCCTGTTTTATAAGCTTTAAATTTCGGGAAATTATCTGTCAATCCAATTCCCGTATAAAGTCCGTAGGCCATAAAGAGAAATAGCGCCGTACCTATTATACTCAGCGACAAGAAGAGATTTGAACTCACCGATCTATTATAGTTTTCACCGGTTAAAAAAACAGTGAAAAAGGTAATTCCAATAACAATCAATGTGACTGTGCAAACAGATTTCCCCTTTAAATATGCTCTTTTGGTTTTCAATTGTTTTTCACATTTTTTTAAATAGGCCTTTTGAATTTTTTAGTATGTCAAATCCGCTGCAATAAACACAAAGAATTGACCAAATCAAAGTTCCGGAAATCCGAGATTATCAAAAAGGATCACAATGTTGCTGAGGATTGCATCATGTAGTAAAGCTTCCCAATTGATTACTTTATTTCCACCTTCTTAAAGGCTGCAAAACTACCCTTTCCAAAAGTGAATTGAATCTAATTTTCACCCTAGTCATTTCACTTACATTTCGTAATTTTTTTTGAAGAATTAAATGTCTAGATGCAATGGACAAAGCCCCTAAATTGCAGGAATGTAGAGGGAAATCAAGGCAGCTTTCTTCATAAAACAAAAATAAAATAGAAGTGTAATTTACTTTTCTATTTACCCTTTTCACCTAGTTTCTCAATCCTATTCAACCATTTTTCTCTAAATGAATCTTTGGATAATCTCAATGGTCCAATGCTTGTAATTCCAACTTTTTTCACACCAATAAAATTCATGGTTAACTTTTTCATGGCCTTATGGCTAGGGCTTGAATTGAACCATTTGTAATACCAAGCTGGTTGGTCAAGCGTGCAAATTAGTCGAGCTGTTTTACCTTTAAAATGTTTATCCCACCATAGAGAATCCTTTCTTTTGCTAAAAGCAAATCCAGGGAGTAAAACTCTGTCTAAAAACCCTTTCATTATTGCGGGTACGGAGCCCCACCAAACTGGATAAACCCAAACTAAATGGTCGGCCCAATTTATTATTTCCTGGCTTTTTAAAAGATCTGGTTCCAGCTCAGTTCGTTTTCTATAGCCATATTTGAGGTTGGGATTAAAATCCAAATCATAGATATTTATTTCCTGAATTTCTAAACCAGCGGCTTCCGCTCCTTTTTTATAAGCTTGGGCCAAAGCTTGGTTATAGCTTTCTTTATCTGGATGTCCCAGAATAAGAGCAATTTTTTTGGTCATTTATTATTTTTTAAATATTTAAAAAGCTTAATATGGCAATCGATAATAATACTATCCAGGCCAAATGTTTTCCTTTAGTCCCAATAAGGACAAGTATGGAAGAACAGCCAAATGCAATAGATATGGATACAACGGTGAATTGATAAAATTCAAGGTTTAATTTAGTTGGCATCACTGCCATTTTTAAAAGTAAAGTAGCGATACAAAGACCGAAAAAAGATGTTAAATGCCATGTAGCCCAGATAATTCTAAGATGACTTTCTTTTAAATCCTTTCTAACAATGCTAGGCACTATTTTTTTTGCCTTCCTTTTGTTCTTAAAAATTAAAATTTCACCTAGAATAGAATGTGTTAATCCTAAAATTAAACAAAGGAGCCCGGCAATAAGCAGATATATATTCACGCTATTGATTTTTTTATTTCTTAAATATATTTGGTGTAGAGCATCTAGTACTGTCCTTTTTTGCCTGACTTAGCTAATCCTATAAATAGTAAAATTCCAATCGGGATTAACAGAATCCATTGAAAGGCATAGACACCAAACCAAAGACTGCTTAGCATAAATGGTATTCCGGAGAAAAGGTAAAGAATGGCTATTGATTTAATCTCCTTTCTATTAGCAGTATCATTTCTGAATGCCGTTTTTAAAATGGTATAGGAGGTGAAAAACAATAGGATGGTCACAATATGCCAGGCCCCAGTTAATTCAGCTTTTTGTTGGATATTAATATTACTGTCTAATAATGGATTCACCAATTCAATTTGTCCGGCAATGGTGTGGAGTAATGCCCCGAATAGATTGACAATTCCGGCTATTTTAAAGTATATGCTTGTCATGTTTGTTAAAATTAGGAGATGGGATTTTTAGAAATATGATTTAATCTTTTGAATTAAGGGATTACTAATCGGCAATTCACCTTTAAAGAATTTGTAAAGGGTAAAACTTGCAGGTAGAGTTAAATAGAATGTACAAATTAGAAATGTGGCTAAACCACCAGTGATGGCCAGAATTTTCGAGAAAGTTTCGCCTATGAAATATTGTTGTTCAATAAAATAACTATGCACCCCTAGAGAATAATCATAAAATCGGATAGAGGTTTCATAAATAAGCCATAATGGATAAAACCATACTCTGATAGCTTGCCACCATACTCCTAGAATTGGCTTGTGTTGTTCTTTGTAATCTTCCATTTTCAAACCTTTTTACAAAGGTCTTTTAAGTGGAAGTATTAACATTTGATATAAATCAAATTCGTACTTTAGGATTGCGAATTCTGCTTAATGTTTCCAAGGTAATTCCTAAATATGAGGCTAAATGGGTGAGTGGAATTCTTTGACTTATCCCAGGATAAATAGCAGTTAGGTTCTTATACCTTTCATCTGCTTTTGAAAATTGAATGGTATGTAATCTTTCGCAAAGACCTAGCATAGTTTCTGTTACCACCTTACTTATAAAGCGTTCAAAATCGTGGTGTTTATCTGCAAGCCTGTCAACGGTTAGTTTTGAAAATTCAAGAGCGATTGATTCTTCTAGAAATTCTACAATATGTGGACTTGGTTTTTCACTAAAAAAGCTAATTATGGAAGCCATAAACTGATTTTCAAAAGTAAACCAATCAGTAATATCTTTACCATCTTTCAAATAATAAGCCCTTGCACAACCTTTAGTGATTAAGTAGGCTTTTTTAGAATACTGTCCTTCTCTAACTACAATATCTCCTTTCTTAAAATGACGAACTTTGATATGCTGAATAAAATCCCTCCGACATTCTACAGATAAAGGGAAATAGGATTCGCCAATTTCCTCCAATATTTTTTCTATCTCCATATTATTTTTTTTGAAGACTTTTTTTAATCGTTTTCCTTTTCAGCATGTATCCAGGACCAACTGTTCCCTGCTTTATATGCCGTGCTCTTGCTTGCTGAATTTAGGATCACAATTTTTGTAAAATAAGATTTGTAATACCAAGCAAAGAAGACAGCTCCCAGTGTTGGTTTTTCTGTCTCCATATAATTAATCCAGATCTCTCTGGGTTTACCAACTTTAAATCCTCTAAACTTTCCTTGAAAGTGGCTTTCATCTTTCAGGACTTTCATCCCGGTTTTGTCTATAGTATAAATAAATTCTCCTCCATAAATTGCCAGGCTATTTGGTTGAAAAGCTGGTAATATCCAAACCTTTAGACTATTGTCCTTGTTCTCTTTTATATATTGATTAAACCGCAAATAGACTGTGTCTTTCATGGCTGCAATTTGTTTATTGGCAGTTTGCAAAGCCCTTGAATATCTATGAAGCAATGTGGTATCTACTGTTTCAGAAGTTTTTCTTACCTGTCTATTACTATCCACAATGAAATGAAAAACCAAATCAAAATGATGGTTTTCATATTTCCCATATACAGCATGCCAAATATCGTTTTTTTGAAAGCAAAACCAGTCCCCACCTAACCTTTCTAGTTCTTTTTTGTCTTGACTCATTACACTATCTGAGGTTTTCCAAGCGATCATATCATATTCATACAACCATTCAACATCTTCCATTTTTTGGTTGAAATCCACAATGTCAAATTTCAATCCTTCTGAATTTTGACCATATGTATTGGCCACTAGGCTAAAAAGGAGGATGGTTAATAATTTATTCATGGTTTGTATTTGCATGATTTTAGTTTGAATCTATTCCCATCCCGGCTATTTTAATTTTAGTTAATTAGTCAATGAAAGGGGGATAGAGGAGAAGCAACTTTTGGAAATTGGATAATGTTTGTTTTATAGGATGTCTTGATCCTTGTAGTATATTGTATTAATGCCGTTTAGATTTTGCGGAGTTCAATTTATAAATTTCCTTTTCTGGACCAATGAGAAGGGTACTTTCATTTTCAGGAAACTTCAACTCTAAAGTATCTTGGTGCCATTCGTATTGACCAGGTAGGACAAACATTCCTCTCGGATCCATGGTAAAGGCTGATAAAATCAATTTGTTTGAATCCAATTCTGTGAATTTATAGTTGAAGGAAATAATTTTTCCGTAGCCAAATCCGGGATCTTTATAAACGGTTATTGAATCAGAAAATATCCGAATGGAATCATTCACGTAAATGTTTGATGGATGATCCTTTTCATATAATCCTTCAAAAGATTTGGAAGATTGATATGATTGTTCAATGCTTATTGAGGTTTGTCTTTCTCCTTCAGCCCAAGCTAGGAGAATAAATGTGGCGAATAAAAGGGGATAGATCTTCATATTTTCTTATTATCAAAAAAGGGATAAATGCAATTGACCTTAAAGTTCATCCTTGATTTATTACAAAGCTAAAGGAAATTTTAGGCCATAAATTGATTTAGCCCTTTCAGAACCAAAAAAAGGGCTATGGTTTAAACTGTACTATGAGCAATTATTCCAATGCAACTTTAAGAAATTGAATATTGCCGCCCTCTGCTTAAGCTTTTCTCCATTTGAATCTCAAGTTGAGAAATAAAAAACCCTTGCTGATTTAAAATTCAACAAGGGTTTTAAAATATGCTTAGAATTAATCTATTCTGATAAAATTCTTTTGATATCGCGCCAATCATAATAATGAAAAACTGCGCCCTCACTCATGGCAACAAAAATTCCTTCAGGAAAAGTTGGGTTGAGGTAGCCAATATAGGTTTCACTACCATCGGATTCTTGCGCTTCCACACCAAATTTACTAATCCATTTGTTTTCATTTTGCGAGTATACATTAAAGGCATTTGCCTGCTGGTCGGAGATAATTAGATATGAAAGGGAGTCTGCAGCTAAGGAAATTCCTTCATTATCTTCTTTAAAATTATCCATTCCAAATACTAGTAACTCTTTCATAGTATTTAAATCATACTTGCGTGTACCAAAGTTTTCATCGCTATAGTATAGGTGGGCATTAGCATCATCCACAAACAAAGCTTCAATTTCTTTTTTACCTGAGAATTGACCGAAATAACTAGATTCTCCAGCTATTACATAGCCATTGCTATCCAATTCGAGCTTTAGCATTTGCAAATAACCTTGCTTTGGTCCTTCTTTTCTGCTTACTATAGCATGGATGGAGCCATTAGGGTCCTTATAAAGCGCAATTCCCATTGGAGATCTTTGGTCTTGATCTGTAAAAACAGGAATTCCGCCATTGTCAATGGCTTTCATTTCTGGTAAACGAAATACCCGAATAGAATTTGTATTCCTCTCTGTACAAACCGCAATATCAATTTTTATACTATCCCATTTAAAACCATATTCTACATCCACATTATTCGGACGTTTGAGGGGATAAAAGCTTAGACTATCAATTAATTTACCTTCTAAATTGAAAACAAAGAGTCCACCATTTTCTTCTCCTTTATCGGTACCAATAATCAAACTTTGGCTAGGATCTTTTGGGTTTATCCAAATTGCCGGATCATCTGTATCGGTAGGAGTTTTATCCGTTACCACCACCGGTTTAATGCCGGCGATGGTTTGGGATGTATCTTGATTTTTTGGGTTTTGGCAGGCTCCTAAACTTAGCAGGGACAGGCCAAATATAATTTGCTTTTTAGAGATCATTATTAGAGGTCTAGTTTCACACCAAGGTTGATACGTGCATTGTAATACTCCACTTGCATAGTGCGATCAGGAACACCTTGATAGAAGCGTAAAGGGGTGTTGGTTAAATTGATTCCTTCCACAAAAATGCGTAAATAAGGCTTTATGGCATAGGAAGCATTAAAATCCACAAATAACTGCTGGTCGTAATAACGATCTTCAAAAGCTTCACCACCATATTCGTCGATATAGTCGCTAGCATAATTTAAAGAACCGCGAACCAAGAATTTCTTGCTCTCATAGCTTAAAGAGAAGTTGAACATATTGCCGGCTGTACCTTCCAGGCTTAATCCATCTGCTCTTCCTTCAACACCACTAACCTCGCTTTGGGTAAAAGTGTAATTGATATAAAGGTTCATGTTTTTCCAAAAATCTCCTGGAATGAAATCGAAATTTCTTTGGTAAGCAATTTCAGCTCCTAATACTTGAGCATTTCCTCCGTTTTTAGGTTGGGTAATATCGTATTCTTCACCATTTACAAGGCTATCACGTTGAGAACTATAAATGAAATTGTCGATAGATTTATAGAAAACACCAGCGCCAATTAATCCAATACTCTTAAAGTAGTATTCGTAGTTAAGGTCGAGGTTTGTGGCGATTGCTGCTTCCAACTTGGAATTTCCTAAATTAATTTCTTCATCATCAGTTATGATTTCTTGGAATGGTACCAAATCATAATAGTTTGGACGTGCTAAAGTTTGATTTACAGAGAAACGGAAAACGGAATTGTCGTTTTGAGCGTAGCGAAGGTGTAAGCCAGGAAGAATATTAGTGTAGTTTTGATTGGCGCTTACAGCTTCTACAGCGTCAGTGCTGTCTATATAACGATTACCTGTATAATCAATGGCGGTGTTTTCAAGACGAAGACCGGCAATGGCACTTAATTTTGGTCCGAAACTTTGTGTAATCATCACATATCCTGCAGAGATGTTTTCATTTGCAGTATAATTTCCTGAAGCAAATTCATCAGGCTTAGACTCTTCATCAAACTGACTAGCATCCTTTAGGTTTAGATTTCCTAAGTATTCAGGATCTGCAAAACTTCCTGCTGAATATTGATCCCCAGCTAGAAAGCCATCATCGGTCATATTTATAGTAGTGATATTTGAAGGATCTATTCCATTGATGGGATCGTATTCAAAAAAGTTGTTGTCGCGTTCTTTTGTTTTACCACGGTAACGACCACCAAATTTGAGGGTAGATTTGTATTTTCCTTCTGAAATTACTGGTAGTTCGAAATCTAAGCGGTAGTTATTATCACGTTCAAAGGTGTATTGGTATTCTTCCGTTAGCTCATCAAATTCAAAATTATTGATATTGAACTGGTTTACAGAAGAAGGGGTAGCGATAGGGAAGCGTGAATCGCTATTCAACTGAACAGGATAAACATCATCTGATTTAAATATGATATAACGCTCATTTGGCCTTTCTTCACTTGCTTGGGCAAGGTTGGCAGACCAATCTACTTTCAACTTATTAAACCAAAGGTGCTGTCCTTGTAATTGGTAATTCCACATTCTTTGATCTTCCAAACGACGATTTTTATTTCGGTCACTATTAAGGCCACCTTTGGTTTCTCTTTCCGCTTCGCCTACAAAACTCCCCAAACCTTGGTCGAATTCTATATCTGTAACTCTGTAACGGAATCGGCTTTCCCAATCGTCTCTCCAGTTGTAAATGGACTTAAGGAAAATAGTATTATTCTGGTCGATTTTATAATCGAGGTTGGCAGATACAGAGCGACGTACACGACGAACCAAGTAGCTTCTAAGTTGGTAGTCTTCTACAAAAATTCGTCCAGCATCATCTTCTACCCATTCGGCTTCAACATTATCAGATCCAAAATCATGATCATTATAGGATCCAGATACCACTACACCTAATTTATTGTCCATAAAACGGTTTCCATAAACTAGAGCTCCAGTCCAGATAGGTTCATTAGATAATAAGTTTAGTCCAGAAGCAGCTGTTACTGAAATACGTTGTTTTCCAGGAGCAGAACGAGTAACTAGGTTTACGGCACCTCCTATAGCATCGGCATCCATATCTGGGGTAACAGATTTATTAACCTCTATAGTTTGAATCATATCCGCAGGAATAAGATCCATTTGAATACGACGGTTATCACCTTCGGCAGATGGCACACGTTCGCCGTTTACCATTACGGAATTCAATTGAGGAGCCATACCGCGGATAATAATATCACGAGCTTCTCCTTGGTCATTTTGCATGGTAACTCCAGGAATACGACGCATGGCTTCACCGATATTGGCATCTGGGAAACGTCCTACTTGGTCGGAAGAAACCACATTGGTAATGTTGGTATTGTTTTTTTGAACGCTAATAGCTTTAGCCTGTCCTCTTTTAAAACTTCCTACTACGGTAACAACTCCAAGTTCGTTGGATGCCGGTACAAGGGTTATGCTCAACTGTTCAGTATTTCCCTCGCTCAGATTTACTGAAATAATTTGGCTAGCATAACCAATAAAAGACACTTTAATTTCTTTAGTAGAAACCGGAACAGTTACTAGAGTAAAGTTTCCACTAAGATCAGTGTTGGTGCCTATGTTTGAGCCTTCAATAGTGATGGATGCCCCTGGCATGGGCAGGTTGTTCTCATCGTAGATGGAGCCTTTAATGGCTGCCGTTTGCCCTAATAGGGCAGAAGAAAGTAACATTCCTATAAATAGGAGTACAAATCGATTCATTGCTTGGTTGTTTTTTGATTAAACGACTACAAACCAAGGAAGAAGGAATTAATACAAAGCTTGGATAAGATTAAACTCTGGTTAAAAAAAACGACTTTAGGTTATGCCTTTATTAAATGGAGAAAACTCATGGAGTCGGGATCTCAAGAAAAATTTTGTAAATAATTGATAAACAGAATAAACATTAATTTAACCTCAAGACCTTTTTTGAGGAAGGGAAGGTGAAGTAACTTAGGTGTTGGGAATATTGGTTTTTTGAATGGAAATTCTAATCCAAATACTTATCGCATTCAATTTAACATTTAAGGGTTTGGCCATAACAATTCCACTGTGCTTTATTATTTTCTTAAATAAATTTTATTTCAAATTGTGATAAGAATATAGTTTATGGACAGATATGGTGTAAAATCCATCCAAAACTTAAATCCAAATAAAATTCACCAATACTAAATTATCGAATCACCTTCTTTCTGGAAAGGCTATATAACTCTCATCACCTGGCACCTTTGGGAATTTTTTGTCTATCCAATTTTGTTTAGCTTTTAATAAGCCTTCTTTGCTATAGCTAACGAAATTCCACATGAGCAGAGGTTCATATTCCAATTTCTCTCCACCAAAAATGAGAATTTGTGTTTTGGCTTCCAGTTTTATTTCACATTCATCCTCCGTTTTGCTAATTAGCATTTGGCCAGCTTCTACTTTTTCATTTTCACTTTTTATTGCTCCTTTCACAATCACAAAAGCAACTTCGCCTTTAATTTTACCCGCTAAATTTAGAACAGATTCTTCCTCCGCTTTTATATCTACCATAAATAGGGGAGAGTATCCTTGTAATTCGGCGGACTTTCCAAATGCTTTTCCAGCTAGTAATTTTAGTTCCAGATTATCTTGTTTCCACGATTCAATTTGTGAGGCTGGATAATAATCAAATCTAGGGTCCATATTTTCCAAATGCCTTGGAAGGGCCACCCAAATTTGGTAGCCATGCATTACAAAGCTCTGCTTCTTACGTAAATAATCCGGTGTCCTTTCCGTATGGCTAATGGCTTTGCCGGCAGTCATAAATGCCACATCTCCAGCTTTTATCAGCTGAACAGAACCCAAACTATCGCGATGTTCTATCTCTCCTTCCAGCAAATAGCTTAGGGTACTTAGTCCGGTATGGGGATGTTGATCTACATCCATAAAATGCCCATTACCCAAAGTGTTTGGCCCCATATGATCAATAAAAGTGAAGTGGCCTACCTGTCTTTTTTTGCGAAAGGGTAGGAGTCTGCCCACCATAAAATTCCCAATCTCGGTTTGCCTTTCATCAACTAGTAATTTATTATTAGCCATAGTTTGGAAGTTTTTCTTTTAAAGGTATAATCTAGCTACACAACAAAAAAATCCATTGAAGAAAAACTGTGATTTTAATTGTTCTTCCCCAATGGATTATGGATTTTCTATAAAATTTTATTTCAAATCAAAGCGATCGGCATTCATTACTTTATTCCAAGCGCTAATAAAATCATGAATGAATTTATTCTCAGAGTCTTGTTCGGCATAAACCTCAGAAATAGCTCTCAACTCAGAATTGGAAGCAAATATTAAATCTGCTCTGGAGGCCGTCCATTTTAACTCGCCAGTTTTCCGATTTCTACCTTCAAAATAATTGCTATCCTCATCAATTGCTTTCCAACTATAGTTCATATCCAAAAGATTTACAAAAAAGTCATTGGAAAGCTTAGCGGGATTTTCGGTAAATACGCCCATTTGGCTTTTATTATAATTTGCATTTAATACCCGCATACCTCCAATTAACACTGTCATTTCAGCAGCTGTTAATCCTAATAACTGGGCCTTGTCTAGCATTAGTTCTTCGGCGCTAGCGTGGTTTCTAGGATGAAGGTAATTTCTAAATCCATCGGCTATGGGTTGTAAAGCTTGGAAGGAATCTATATCAGTCTGTTCCTGTGTAGCATCGGTTCTACCTACACTAAAAGCTAGGCTTAGTTTATGGTCAAGGGATTTTTCTATGGCAGCATTTCCTCCTAAAACAATTAGGTCGGCCATGGAAATTTGTTTTTCCTTATTTGTAGTATTAAATTGATTTTGTATTCCTTCCAATATTTGTAAAATCTTTTCCAATTCTTCTGGGTGATTCACCTTCCAAGATTTTTGAGGCTCTAAACGAATTCTTCCACCATTTGCACCACCTCTTTTGTCAGAACCTCTGAATGTAGATGCTGAAGACCAGGCTGTGTAGACTAGTTGGGAGATGGATAAATCTGAGTTCAGAATTTGTTTTTTCAATTCATCAATATCCTTATCGTCTACAGGTGAATAATTTGCTACTGGAATAGGATCTTGCCATATTAATTCTTCTTGTGGTACTTCTGCACCTTTATAAAGACTAATGGGTCCCATATCTCTGTGAGTAAGTTTAAACCAGGCTTTGGCAAATGCCTCTTCAAATTCCTTTGGATTATTTTTAAATCTTTGGGATATTTTCAAATAATCGGGATCCATTTTCAAGGCCATATCCGCTGTTGTCATCATTAACTTTTGGGATTTTTCAGAATTATGTGCTTGGGGAGCCATTGATGGATTTGAAGAGTCTTTTGGATGCCATTGATGTGCTCCTGCTGGACTTTTACCGAGCTCCCATTCATAATCCAACAATACCCTAAAATAATCATGATCCCATTTCACTGGGTTAGGGGTCCAGGCACCTTCAATACCACTGGTAATAGTATCATCACCTCTCCCGCTTCCAAAGCTGTTTTTCCATCCTAATCCCATTTCTTCTATTGGTGCAGCTTCTGGCTCTCTTCCTACATATTCATCGGGGTTTGCTGCTCCATGGGCTTTTCCAAAAGTGTGTCCTCCTGCTACTAAGGCTACAGTTTCTTCATCGTTCATGGCCATTCTAGCAAAAGTTTCGCGAATGTCGATCGCCGATTTTTTGGGGTCTGGGTTTCCATTTGGTCCTTCTGGATTTACATAAATCAATCCCATTTGTACAGCTCCTAGAGGGTTTTCTAAATCTCTTTCGCCAGAATATCTTTTATCACCAAGCCATTCTGTTTCAGATCCCCAATAAATATCTTGTTCTGGCTCCCAAACATCTGTTCTTCCACCAGCAAAACCAAAGGTTTCAAATCCCATGGATTCTAAAGCTACATTTCCGGCGAGAATCATTAAATCTGCCCAGGATATTTTTTTCCCATACTTCTGTTTTATAGGCCATAAAAGAAACCGGGCTTTATCTAAATTCCCATTGTCTGGCCAACTATTTAATGGTGCAAAACGCTGAGAGCCAGATCGTGCTCCTCCACGGCCATCAGAAATTCTATAAGTTCCTGCGCTATGCCATGCCATTCTAATAAATAGTGGTCCATAATGACCATAATCTGCTGGCCACCAATCTTGGGATTCAGTCATTAATTTCTCCAAATCCTTTTTAATTGTTGGCAAATCGAGACTTTCAAATTCTTCAGCATAATTAAAATCTTCGCTAAGAGGATTAGAAAGATTGGAATGTTGTCTGAGTATATTTAGTTTGAGTTTGTTTGGCCACCATTCTTGATTGCTTGTTCCGCCACCAGCACTTTGTTTGGTGCTTCCGTGCATAAATGGGCATTTACCGCTATTTTTTTCCATGATTTTTCTATTTAAATTTTGGGATTGACTTTTTTTGTCCTTCAAATATATCTTCTTTATTGTGATTAATAAAATTGATATTATTGCTATCTGTATTTATAAAATCAATAAGATGACTATTCAGCAATTGAAATACATTATTGCTTTAGACAATTACAAGAATTTTTCCCTAGCTGCGGAGAAGTGTTTTGTGAATCAATCTACCATTACCATACAAGTGAAAAAGCTGGAGGAAGAAATGGGTTTACAATTATTTGATAGATCAAAAAGTCCTTTTGAGCTCACACTAAACGGGAGAAAGGTGATCAACAAGGCCAGGATGATAATGCGGGAGGTAAATGAGCTAAAGGAAATGGTAAATGATGAAAAGGAAAGTTTAAGAGGCCGATTCAAAATTGGTATTATTCCCACTTTATCGCCCTATATAATTCCTGAGTTTAGTGGTGGCTTTGTAAAAAATCATCCTGATACTGTTTTGGCCATAAAAGAAATGGAGAGCAATGAAATAATGAGGGACCTAAAAAATGGTAAAATTGATATTGGAATTTTGGTAACACCTCTGAATGATAAGGATTTGCGCGAGATTAAAATGTATAATGAGCCCTTTGTTTTTTTTGGCGGTCCAAAGCAGCCCTTTGATAAAAACGAAAAAATTTCATCACCCTCATTAGCCAAGCTTCAAAATTTATGGCTATTGAAGGAGGGTCATTGTTTAAAAAACCAGGTATTAAATATTTGTGAAAAAGGGGAGGAGCCAAAGTCTATTGAGTTTGAAAGTGGCTCTATTGAGACCTTAAAAAATATGGTGAAAAAGTATGGCGGATATACATTAATTCCCGAGATGTCTATTAATGAATTGGACTATGAAAATATCAATCATTTTAGAGATCCAAAACCTACCCGAGAGGTGAGTTTAGTGGTGCATAATAATTTTGCCAAGGAGAATTTATTGGATAAAATTAGAGCGGAAATATTAAATATCATTCCTGAGGATTTTTCCAAAAATGAGCGATTTATAAGGGTGAAGTGGCGAGGCTAAGGATATAAACAACCTTTTTTATTATTGTAATTTTGGAACTAGAAATTTTATCACTTATCTGCCAAATAGGTGAACTTTCCTCTTTGATTTTGAATAAAGCCAGGGTTTTCTTCTGTTTCAAATTCAGCAAGCCAATAATAAATGAGGTTTTGCTCGTTGGGTGGTTGTAGATTTTGAAGGTCAAAGGCCCTTAAGTCGTCTATGTTCACAAACTTTTTTATTTCTTGTCCAAAACCATTCAAGACCCTAACCTGGATGGATTTTAAGGAACAATTAAAGGCCCAAACAAATTCAAAATTATCTTCGCCACCTACCAAGGAAGTAGTTTGAATAATACAATTGGTCTCAATCACTTCGTTTTTATCCTCCACCTCACATCCTATCCAAAGGGGGATACTTCCAAATACTAGTAAAACGGTTATAAGTCTCTTCATTTTAAAACACAACAAGCTATTGGAACTAATCTGATAGGAAAGATTAATTGCTAAAATTCTGTAGCTAATATAATTAGTAAAAATAGTTTTGAGCCTATTTCTTTTCAACAAGCCTTGAAAACCTTTGAATTAGGCCTTAGAAACGAAATTCATGGCTTGGGTGGCTAAGGATTCCCAATCGTCTTGAAATTCATTAGGAACCTGCAACCAATCTTTCATAGCCCTGTTTTTACCTGAAGGATCCCAGTTTTTTGAACTAGGGTATTTTTCTTTAATTTCTTTTATTTCCTCAGCACCTATTTTAAATACCATTTGCTCCTTGAAAAATGCAGCAAAGGCCTTTCCATTTGTTTTAAGGCATGGTTTCCCAAACATTTGGCCTGTTTGGCATCCATGGTTCTGCTTCATTTGCTCTCCTATTTCCAGGTAAAGTTCTTTGGGCATCTAGACTAATTATTGATCAATTCAAAGCTAATCATTTACAAAAATCTTATCCCATTTTAAAATAAAAATTCGCCGAAACCTAAGTATATTCACAAAAATTTTAAAATCAGATTTTAGTTTTATGAAAATTAGAATAATCATTTGCCTTTTGGCACTATTTAGTATTCAGCTTCATGCTAAGGAAGGGATGTGGATTCCTTATTTATTAGCTCAATTGAACCAGGCAGAAATGCAGGAGATGGGACTGGAAATTACTGCAGAGCAAATTTACAGTGTTAATAATTCTTCTATCAAAGATGCCATCGTGCATTTTGGTGGTGGTTGTACAGCCGAAATTATTTCTTCCAAAGGATTGCTTTTAACTAATCACCATTGTGGTTATTCCCAAATTCAAAGTCATAGTACGGTAGAAAAAAACTACCTCAAAAATGGATTTTGGGCCATGTCATCTCAAGAAGAACTGCAGAATAAAGGTCTTACCGCGGCCATAGTAAAATATATGGAGGATGTAACCAATGAGGTTATGGAAGGCCTAAATGATGAAATGACCATTTCTGAGAGATCTCAATTTATTAATAATAATATCAGATCTATCCTAAAATCCAGGTCTATGGAAAGCCCTTATGACCTAAGTATAGTGCCTTTCTTTTATGGGAATCAGTTTATACTTATTGCCAAAGAAACTTTTAAGGATGTTCGCTTGGTTGGAGCTCCTCCTTCCTCTATAGGAAAGTTTGGTGCCGATACGGATAATTGGGTATGGCCTAGACATACAGGAGATTTTTCCATTTTTAGAATTTACGCTGGAAAGGATAATAAGCCAGCAGAATATTCAGAAGATAATGTTCCCTATAGTCCTAATTTTCATTTAAAGGTAAATACTAGTGGGGTGAAGGATGGCGATTTTAGCATGATTTATGGCTTTCCGGGTACCACACAAGAATATTTGCCCTCCAATGAAGTGTATAATATAGCTGAGGTCTACAATCCGGCTAGGATAGATATAAGAGATAGGCTTCTAAAAATTTTGGATAAAAAAATGAGGAAAAGTGAAGCTTCTCGACTTCAATATGCTTCTAAATATGCTAGGATTAGTAATTCATGGAAAAAGTGGATAGGGGAGAGAAATGGTTTAAAAGAAAGCAAGGGGATAAATAGAAAGGAGAATTTTGAAAATGAATTTTTATCGGCACTAAATTCCAAAACCGAATGGCGAAATGAATATGGGGATGTTCTGGATCAATTGAAAAAGCTTTATGACGATCGTAAACCAGCCCAGTTGGAGCGCTACCATTATATTGAAGTAGGCTATTATGGATTGGGAATTTCTAGGCATATGCTGCGCTATAGAAAGTTTATTGAAGAATCAAAGGACGAGGAGGCTGACCTTGGTACAAGCGCTGAAAAATTGATGAAAGGAATGCTGAATTTCTACGAATCTTATGATCAGGATTTGGATCTAAAGGCTATGCACGAATTATTGCCTATTTATTTGGCAGCCATAAGTAATTCCGAACTACCTGAAGAATTGGGGAAATTAAAATCCCTTAACGAGACAGAACTTCATGAGTATATTGATGAGTTGTTTGAAGATTTAATATTTCTGGAGGATCCTAAGAAATTTGAAAAGTTGATGTCCAAAAAACCTTGGAAAGCTGCCAAGAAAATTGAAGAATCTTCGGCTTATAAATTAAGTGTTCAGATGTATGAACATTATAAGAATGTGCTTAATCAACGAGTGGCGGAAATAAATGACAAGATTGATTTTTACCAGGGTAGATATTTAAAGGCTCTGCGTGAGGTTTTTCCAGATAAAAGATTTTATCCAGACGCCAATAGCACATTAAGGCTGGCCTATGGTAAGGTGGAGCCCTATTTTCCAAAGGATGGGGTGAAATTTGAAACCAAAACCTATTTGAGTGGAGTGATGGCCAAATATGTTCCCGGTGATTATGAATTTGATTTACCGGCCAAATTATTGGAATTATATGAAGCTAAAGACTATGGTATTTATGGTGAGGATGGAAAAATGCCTGTATGCTTTATCGCATCTAACCACACCACCGGAGGGAATTCTGGTTCTCCAGCATTAAACAGTAGGGGAGAGTTGGTAGGATTAAATTTTGACCGTGCTTGGGAAGGAACTATGAGTGATTTGAATTATGACATTCGCATTTGCCGAAATATTATGGTTGATGTGCGATATGTATTATTTATTGTAGACAAATTCGCTGGAGCAGGATACCTTGTTGAAGAGATGGATTTGGTGAATAATGTTGAAGCTAAAGCCGAAGAAGTAGATACTACTAGACCTTAAACCCATTATTTAGGATTTAAAATTCAAGGCCTGCTATAATAAAAATAGTGGGCCTTTTTTCTAGATCTGGTTTGTTAGATTTCCACCACTTTACTTTTTCTGTTTTTATCATTTCTTGTTCAAGACTAATATCTCTGGCAATACATAGTCGGGTGTCTGGTTGGCAATTGGCAATAATATCATCGAGCATTTTTGCATTGCGGTAAGGTGTTTCCATAAATATTTGGCTTTGCCCAGTTTTTTGACTTAATTTTTCCAAGGCTTTTAATTTTTTGGATCTATCAGACTTTTCAATGGGCAGATAGCCATTAAAGGCAAAATTTTGACCATTCATACCGCTTGCCATCATCGCCATTAATATGGATGAAGGTCCAACCAAGGGTACCACCCTAATATTTTTTTTATGGGCAATCTGAACCACTTCCCCACCGGGATCTGCTATTCCAGGAACTCCAGCTTCAGAGATTACACCTACATGTTCACCATCAAGGCAGGCTTGTAAATAGGATGGAATTTCTATTGGATCGGTATATTTATTTAAGGGATAGAGGATCAATTTATCCTGGGCTTTGGATGGATGAACCTTTTTTATAAATGCCCTTGCAGATTTTTCATTTTCCACAATGAAATGCTGGGTCATATCAATCACTTTTTTAACGGCTAATGGCAGAACTTCAAGCGGGGCAACATCACCCATTAGGGAAGGTATGAGGTATAATTTCCCCTGAGGTTTAGGCGTATCTTCCATCTTTAATTTTATTTAGGATTACATCAGTGGCTTCATCGAGCATTTTATATACATTCTCAAAACCCATATCACCCCCATAATATGGATCTGGTACTTCTAAATTTTTATGAGGATGGGATTCATTTAAAATCAAATCCACCTTTGCTTTATCTTCATCCGTTCTAGCTAAGGCCAATACATTCTCTAAATTGCTTTCATCCATTACATAGATCTTATCAAAATTGTCAAAATCAGAAACATTAAACTGTCTTCCTCTAAGGTTGGATATATTAATTCCCTTTTTACGGGCAATTTTTATTGATCTGTGATCTGGTGCTTCATCAATATGGTAGGCTGCCGTGCCCGCACTATCTACTTCAATAGCTAAGCCTTCAACTTTAGCGGCCATTATCCCTTCAGCTAGTGGAGAGCGACAAATATTTCCTAGGCAGACCATTAGAATTTTCATTACAATAAATTTTTATGCACTAAAAATAATAAAAGAGAATGGAGCTTTTTAGGGAATGTGCTACGACTTATCACGATGGATTTTTTAATTAGTCTGCGGCCTTTTGGCAAAATACCTATAGATTAATTTATTTTTTTAGCCCTTGGAAAATAAAATTTCACACAAACCTTATTTACTAATTTCCCGTATTGCTATATATAACCAAACATTGTCCTATGTTCAAAAGAGTTTTCCTTTTCGCCTTATGTTCGGGTATGGTGCCCATTTCATGCTATTGCCCGGACATTGATGCTTATCATGCTGAAATTCAAGAGTTTTCGGTGGACCCTAAAGTCAATTTTATGAAAACCTGGCCAGCTGTGGTTGATATTGACTCCGATACTCTTTCTTTTAGTTTAAGTGTTTCCAAAAGCGAGATAGTTGATAATAGCCTTTTGCACTCTTTTAGTTTAACCAACTCGGCCTATGCGGATGAATGTCCTAGTGATTATATCCAAGGATGGGTGAATAAGGTAGATTCTATTCTGATAAAATCCGATACCATATTTAATGGAATTCCTGCTGGAGAAATTATCAATTCCAAATTTGTTGGATATAAATGGCGGCATTTCCCAAATGGCCATCCCGAAATTTACACCACTATTAAACCTGCGATTGACAATTTTAATAATTATGATGAATCATCGGGATATGCTAACTTTTGGATTCCCATTACAATATTGATGACGGACTTACCCTCTGTAAATTCGAGTCATATTTTCACCTTTAGTTTTTATTCTAAGGGGAAACTAATTAATACTGTATCAAGCCCAGAAATTAGCTTTCAACAATAAAGATGAGTTGTACTGTTTTGGATTATAACTGATATTATTCTTAGTAAACAATTAGGATATTTAGCACTATTGGCTTAAAAAAAAGCCCTTCTATATAGAAGGGCTTTTAGTAGTAGTTATATCGTCGTTTGTTTGGTTATTGTAGAGTAAGTTTCTTGCGAATATCATCTACATAGGTTCTAAACCTTTTATCAGTATCGGCAAGATTATTCACTGTTCTGCAAGCATGTAATACCGTAGCGTGGTCTTTATTACCACATTGGGCACCAATACTGGCGAGTGAATTTTTGGTAAGCTGTTTTGAGAAGTACATGGCTAATTGACGAGCTTGCACAATTTCTCTTTTTCGGGTTGCTGATTTTAATAGTTCAATAGGCATATCGAAATAATCGCAAACTACCTTTTGAATATAATCGATAGAAATTTCGCGGGTGGTATTCTTTACGAATTTATCGATCATCTGCTTAGCCAGCTCCACGGTAATTTTCTTTTTGTTCAAGGAAGATTGAGCAAGAAGTGAGATTAAAGCGCCCTCTAATTCTCTTACATTGGAGTTGATACTATATGCGAGATATTCAATAACATCATGAGGCATTTCCACACCATCATTGTATAGCTTTTGGTTTAGGATGGCTATACGAGTTTCTAAATCGGGAACTTGAAGGTCTGCACTCAATCCCCATTTAAACCTACTTAATAATCTTTGTTCCACACCTTGTAGATCAACAGGAGCACGATCTGAGGTAAGTATTACCTGCTTGCCATGTTGGTGAAGGTGGTTGAATATTTCAAAAAATACATCTTGTGTTTTTTCCTTTCCAGCAAAGGAATGAACATCATCCATAATAAGTACATCTATCATTTGATAGAAGTGTACAAAGTCATTCTTAGTATTGTTTCGGATAGAATCGATAAACTGCTGTGTAAATTTTTCGGCAGACACATACAGCACAGTTTTTTCCGGATATTTATCCTTGATTTCAATACCAATGGAATGAGCGAGATGGGTTTTTCCCAATCCATTGCCCCCATAAATAAGTAATGGGTTAAAAGAAGTTCCTCCAGGTTTGTTGGCTACAGCAAAACCAGCAGACCTTGCAAGTCGGTTGCAATCCCCTTCTACAAAATTGTCGAAGGTATAGTTTGGATTTAGTTGTGACTCAACATGCACCTTTCTCAAGCCAGGAATAATAAAAGGATTTTTCACTCCTTTTTCACCCAGCTCAATAGGCATATTGACTTTTGGATTCCTAATGGGTCCGCGGTTGCTACTTGGTATTTTTACCGTGTAGGGATTCGCATTGCCATAGGTGTTTTCCATCACGATGCTGTACACTAATTTAGCGTCTTCACCTAGCTCACGGGTAATGGCACTTTTTAGAAGTTTAATATAATTTTCTTCTAGCCACTCGTAGAAAAACTTACTTGGAACCTGAATACTTAAGACATTGTCTTTAAGTTTCAAAGGCTTGATTGGAAGAAACCACGTTTTAAAACTTTGGGAAGGTATATTGTCCTTGATATAATCAAGGCAATTTTCCCAAACTGTTTTTGCAGTTAACTCCATTAATAATTGTTTGTTAATAAATAAAATATTTCTTTCCCTGTTGCTTCAATCTACTCTGAGAGGGGATTATGAAGCAGGGGGCAAATGTGTAGATAAAAAAGTGATAAAAAAAATGATCTTAGTATTGAATTTGTAGTTTTTTTTCCCAATATTATGGGAGCACCAATCGCGCTAAAAACCGCATTCTACCGTTGAATCATGCTAATTTTCAGGAGAAAAGAAAATGTATTTTACAGAAAATAATATTCGAGTTCGCTACGCAGAAACAGATCAGATGGCAGTGGTTTACCACGGTAATTATGCACAGTATTTTGAGGTGTCTCGTGTAGAAGCTTTACGCTCAATGGGTTTAAGCTATAAACAAATGGAAATTGAAGGCGTTTCCCTTCCAGTTTTAAAATTTGAAACCAAATTTATTCGTCCAGCAAAATATGATGACCTTCTCACCATAAAAACTGAAATTCGTGAAATTCCTACTACAAGAATTACATTTCATCATGAAGTTTTTAATGAAAAGGATGAACTACTTACTCTAGGAATGGTTCAATTGGTATTTGTGGATATAAAAACAGGGAGGCCCCGAAAGGCCCCCGAAAATTTTCAAAAATTGATAAATCCTTTTTTTGAATCTTAATTTTAAGATCTAGAAAGTTTGTAGGTCTTCTTAAAACCATCTTCCAAAACTATTTCAAGTAAATAGAATCCACTTTTTAAAACTGAACCATTAAGCCTAATTTTGTTTTTTGAAGTTTCAGCATCGCTCTCTAAAATAGGCTTAGCTGTCATATCATAAACTCTATAGGAGGATATACCCTCAAGCTTACTCTCAATTATTAATTCACCACCTTGGCTAAATTCAAAGCTTCCATAAACTTTAATATCATGTTCATTTTCAATTTTTTCATCCAGACTAAATGTTGCGTCCAAAATATTTCGTCTTACAAAAGCCGTTTTGAGAACAGCAAAATTTGCTCCACCATTTAAGTTTTGATCTGCGTCAATAATGTGCTTTGCCATTTGACTAAAAGTAGTACTACTCCCCAAACTAAATATGGCTTCCATTACTATTTGGTCTACAGTATTTCTTCCTAAAATTCCATAAGCTTCCATTAATGGACTAGCAAAAAGGTCTGTATGCTGGTAAATACCACCGTTAAAGCTTATTTGTTTATAATCTTTAGTGCTCTCTACCAATCTTCCGGCCCAAAATTCATTGTGACCATCCCAGCTAAATACATGATCTTGATTATAATTATTGATACTTCTGGAATATGAAGCGGCAAAATAATCTCCTAAACATTCATCTAATGTTTCACGTTCGGTGGTTCCAGAATTTGATCCTGTTGCCGCATTTATATAAGCATGGATATATTCATGAATAATTACATCTGCATCTTCAGCATCATCTACACCACCTTCTCCAAATTGCAAACGCCCTGGAATGGTGGGATTAAACTGTGAATTATCATCCCCTCCTAAAGCATGTGGGTCTACTTGAATGGTATAACCAGGAATATTTGTAAATCCAAGGGCATCCATATGTAATTTATGCTCGGTAAGGTGGTAGAGTACATTCACATCTTCAAAGCCTGTTTGACTTCTCCTAAAAAGAAAATCAGGATTCGTTTGAACCGGTGGTGCGATATTCGGTTGGCTGATATTAATAATTTCTACAAAATCATTTTTCAACTCAAAAATCCCATTTGAAAAAGTGGCGAGAACTTGCTTTTGCTTTTTTTCATTTTCCAAAATGGTTAAAGCGGAGTCATTAAAATCAATATATGGACTACCATAATCCTGCATTGCGGTGGTTAGTGGGTCAGGTTCAAAAATATAGCCGTTGATTAGGCTGTCATTAGGACCATCAGCATGGAAGTGTTTTATCTTATTGATTTCATGAAGGATTTCACCATTGGAATAGATAATATCCGAATTCAATTTGTAGCTGTTTTCCAGATGAGCCACATTGGCTGCTATTAATTGGCCATTCTTGGGAAACCAAATTTTTTCTTCAGAGGAAATTTGAGCATCGTATTCATCCTTTAATTCCTCTAATTCAGAAATTGGAAAAGCAGAGAAAGATTCATTAACAGTAAGGGGAACTTGATTCTGAATTACCTTTTGAATAATACCATCATTTCCTTTTACCACATGAATTTTTCCATCGAAAACTGGAATCCCTTGTATTTTAACTTGATAATGAAGATGGAGGGCCGTGAGACTGTTGATACTTTTTTCCAATTCCAGTTCAATATCTGAACCCAATTCAAATTCATTTTTTAGCCAATTCTCAATACTTTCACTTTCATAAAGCTGCTTGTTCATTCTGAAACTAATCTCAGAACCTTGATAGCTATTTGTAGTATAATTAGGGGAATCATTCTTTTGAGCGAGTGCTACAGAGCTGGCCATCATTAGGCCTATTAACAAATTTTTCTTCATGGTCTAAAATTAATAAATCTTTATTTCGTGGAAAACCTCAATTAGTTTAATAATTCGCTGAGCGTCATTTTTGGGAAAGCCTAAAGTATACCCACCTTTAATTCCCATATTCTCATCTATAATATTAATGTTTTCATTTTTTATAAGACGGGAAATGTCATTCATAAGTTTATAGGGAAACTCAATTTTTATTTCTTTTAAAATAAACTGTGTTTCAATTTTGCCATCCTCCAATGCCTCATGAGCGGCTGTTTTATAAGCATTAACCAAACCCGAAACACCTAATTTTGTTCCTCCAAAATAGCGTACTACTATAATTCCAACATTCCACAGTTCAAAGGATTGTATCTGATTGTAGATTGGCATCCCTGCCGAATTACTAGGCTCTCCATCGTCATTCGCCCTAATTTCTGGCTGTTCCGGATTTATCCTATAAGCAAAACACCAATGCCTAGCATCGTGGTATTCCTTTTTAATTTTTTGAAGTTGATCTTTAAATTCATCAACTGTGGTGGCTGGAAAGGCAATGGCGAAAAACTTACTTCCCTTTTCTCGGTAGTCGCCCAGACTGGTGTTTTTTAGGGTTTTAAAATGATCTTCTTTAATTGCTTCCTGCATTAGTCAAAACTATCAAATCCTAGAAGGGCAATGGAAATTAAGGCCAAGGCTATCCCGATTTTATTTTTAACATTCAATTTTTCGGAGAATAGCAATACTGCAAACAAAACACTCAATGCCACAATTCCTACATTATTAATTGGAAATACTATGGAGCTTTCCATATTATTATGATTTAAGGATCGAATAAGGAAATAAATGGATCCATAGTTTGGAATGCCTAGGATTATTCCTGCCCAAATGTTTTTAATCTCCAACTTTATTTTGCTCCTAAAGTGCTGAACCATCAATAAAATAGAACCAAAGACAGCGGCCATCCCAAAAATACTCGAAGTGAAGAGACCATGTTCTTCTGGTGATACAATTTCCTCTTGATTGAAATTAATAAATGTGTCCATTATACCACTGCCGAAAAACAAAATTAAAGGTAGTTTAATATAAAGTCCAGAGGATTTTTTAGCCTTGTCTTTAGCTGTGGTGAGATAAACAGCCAATAGAGCGATGCTTATGCCTAATACTTTTACCAGACCAATACTTTCATGGTAGTAAAAGACCCCAAATAGGACAGGAATGACTAAGGACATTTTAACCGTTATAGAAACCACAGAAACTCCAATTTTCTGGGAGGCAAGTGCCATTAATCGGAATAGCCAAATAAAAATTATGCCCAGAATAAATGCGCTCCAAAACCAATTCTTTTCTGGGATTTCAATAATGGAGGTGTCGAATCCTCTCAAAGCCATTCCCAAACTACTGGCTACTATATAATTTACAATTATTGCCTGAAGGTTATCTATTTTGAATTGATCAAAATATTTAAATATGACGAATATCAAGGTGGAGCAAATGATGCTCAGTACTAGCCAAATCATAAATTGAAATAAGTAAACAAATTGTCTTGCCCAATCTTATCCTTTGCTTCCGGACTGGAATTTAAAACAGGAGCTTTTAGCCCTTGATTAAAATGAATTGGACTTTTAAATACTCTAGCTTCATCCCAAAGATTTGCCTTAATAAAATTCTGAAGAGTGCTAGCTCCGCCTTCCACAATTATAGATTGAATTTCTTCCTTCCAACAAAGTTCCAAGATTTTCTCAAGCTTTTCTTTTGGGGTAATGTCATTATCCATGGCTAGGGTCAATCCTAATTTTTCCTGATCAAAATGAATGGTTTTTGCCTGATTATCAAATATTTTAGAATTTTTTGCAAGCCTATTTTTAGGATCAATCAGCAAACGGATAGGGTTTTGGCCTTTGATTTCACGAACTGTAAGGCTTGGATTGTCGTTTATGGCAGTTTGGGCTCCCACTAAAATACCATCTTCTTGAGATCTCCAAAGGTGTACTATACGTTTAGCACTCATTCCACTAATCCAATTCTGACCTCTTTCATTTTTGGCTCGAAGTTTATCGATAAAACCGTCTTCGGTTTGCGCCCATTTTAAAATTATATAGGGCCTTTTTTTAGTGTGGAAAGTAAAAAATCGGCGATTTAAAAATTCAGCTTCCTTTTGCAGGATGTTTAAAACCACCTCAATTCCAGCATCCTCAAGTTTTTGTATTCCCTTACCATTAACTTTTGAAAATGGGTCCTGGCAAGCAATGATGACCCTTTTTACTTGATGCTTTATTAAGAGGTCGGAACAAGGAGGTGTTTTTCCAAAATGTGAGCAGGGTTCTAGGTTTACATAAATACTGGATTCTTTTAAATGAGATTTATCCTTCACATTTTGGATAGCATTTACCTCTGCATGAGCTTCCCCAGCTTTATGGTGCCATCCTTCTCCAATAATTTCATTTTTATAAACTACTACAGATCCTACAAGAGGATTTGGGCTGGCAGTTCCCAATCCTTTTTTTGCCAATTCAAAACAGCGCTGCATAAAAAGCTCATGCTCCATTTGGCAAATGTAGAATTCGCAGCTTAAAAAAGAATTTATTTTTTGATTTCTTGATAAAAGGCGTATTCCAATTGGCCAATTTTTTTATTCTTTCCAATTTTGATTAGCGTCCTATTAAACTCTTGGACACTATCTTTTAAAGAATCGAGATATCCATTGCGGATGATCATTATGGAATCGTTCTCGAAAACCAAATCCACACCTCTTTTGTAGCGAACGGCATAGCCTGAATTAGGGCTAGCTTCAATTTTTGGTGAAAGTGCATCAATGGCATAGCTATTCCAGTAGCTTCCAATAATTCCAAAATCACCCATATTGGAGATTTCCAGCATTTCTTCTTTGCTGGCTCTATCAGGAACTTTTAATGTGAAATTATTTACCAAATAAATACCAGAAAAAGCATTGCTCGCGGAAATGGCAATTATCAAGGGATAAAAAATCCATTTGTGAATCTTTAAGGAATCAATTAAAAATAGCAGAGCAAGCATCAAATGCAGGTAGCTGAAGGCAAAATAGCGCAGGGGGTAGCTAGAAACCATCCACCAATTGGAAAGTGTGACAAGGAAAAAACTTGCAAGAGCACTCCAAAGGAAAAATTTACTGAGTTTATGGAATTTAAATTTCTTTTTAAAAACCAACAACAAAATCAAAAACAAGAGTAAAGAATAGAAGAGGGCACTATTGGGAGGCTTATTGGTAGTGAATGAAGCTGTTTCCCAAATAAAATGGGCCATCTTTTTTATACCAATCCAAAAGTCGCCAAACCTTATAAATTGGGTGTCGAAGTTGTGAGTTTTATTTGAGAAGGCTTTTGCATAGGCAATAAAACCAAAGGAGAGGATAAAGCTGAAAATCGGATAAATAATATTCTTTCTTTGTAAGGCTGGTTTGATGTCCTTAAAAAAAACGAGGGCAAAAACAATTCCTGAAGCCAAGCTTATCTCTGAGCTCCAAACAGCAAATCCAAAGATCAAAGGAAGTAGAAAGTATAGCAGTTTTTTTGGAAGCCTTTCTCTTTTAAAGAACATCCAAATAAGGAGACAAATGAAAAAATTTTGAGCTAAATAAGGGTGACCTATTAAAACTTGGTTAATAAATGAGGAATGCGGAAAGAAAAGCAAAAGTCCAAGGGCTATTCCTAAGATTTTATTTTTTAATAAATCATAGAGGAAAAATAATATAGCGGCTAATAAAATATATTGAACAGCAACAGAAGCTAGCATAGCAGAAAATCCCAAACTTACAAGTAGCGCTCCTAGCATAGGAATAAAACTTCCCAATCGGTTTTGATTCCAATAATATAAGTCTTCCGAAAAGTGAAAGTCCCGACTCATCATAGCATGGATAGCATGATCTGAATTAAAGCCTTTATAATTGTGAATGGCATAAATTTCAGCGAAACCCCAACAGATGGGAATCATCAATAATCCAAAGATTAGCAAATGAAACTTAGGTGTATTCAATGACATGGCTGCAAAAGAAAACAATTCCTAGATAATAGAAAAGCCCCAGCAAATAAGACTAGCTGAGGCTTTAAACACCTTGTTATTGTATAAAAAGGACTAGGACAGCCTTTTAAAATTATAATTAAGGTATTCAACTAGGTTGAGGGGTATATTGTTGCCTTTTGCAGAATTTAGGCTATAAAGGTTTTTATACTTCTGAATAAGAGTGATCTCGTGGATTTCATTTAAGACGTTTTCCACAAGATTCTTTCTTTCTTCACCATCTTCAATCAACATCAGTCGCTGTCGGATAACATTTGCTAATTCTTTATTGTCGCCTTTTTCCTCTTCGATAAATTTCTTCTTAAAAAAATTTAGAATTTGTGATTGATAATCTTGGATACCCATGACATTGATGTTTAATTATACACCAAGATTAAACCTTATATAATCGAAGAAAAAGCCTCCATGACCAATAATTTAGTGAATAAGCCTCTTTTTTTAGTGAATGGAGGAATTCGGCTTTTAATTAGTCAAATTGCTCTAGAAAGCCTTCTAATTCCTTGTCTCTTACATATTGGGCATAGCATCGTTGTACTGCTAATAGAAAATCGTAATCGTTTAAATGGTTCATTCTTACCTGGGTGAACTTGCAATAAAACATAAAAGCCTCAAGCTCATCCTTGCTAAGTCCAGTAAGACTTATTACGCTCTCCCTATTATTACTTACCTCCAGTTTCTCTCGGTAGGCATCTTCGGCTTTTAAAATGGCCAATTTTCGCAATTGCTTTGGTTTTGAACCGAAGAGATTATAAAGGTATTCTGCAGGGTTTGAAGGACTGGCTCTAATAATTTTCCCATCACCAATTTCATCATTGCTGGGGTAGAGTGGCTCATCTATTTTCATCTCTTTCGGTGCATTGGAGGTGAGTTCATAACTAAATATGCTTACTTCATGCAAAAGATAATTTTGTTCCTCCATCTCCACCAAAGTGTTTTCGAGTAGGGCAGAAGAGTCATTATAAACGAAGTATAAATACTTATAAGAAATATTGGAGAAGACTATAGTATCTCCAAATTGAAGTTTAATTAAAAACTCTCCCTCCCTATTACTTACTGTACCTTTTAGGGTTCTTTTATTAATAACATGAACTTCGGGAATATTTTCTTCGGTTTGCTTATCCTTTATAGTTCCATATAGTTCTTGCCCCTTAGCGGGAAGGCAAAAAATGATTAAAGAAAAAATCATGAAACGAAAGAGCATTTTAATCATGGCATCCTATATTTGAACCTGCATTTGAAACGTCAAGTGCTTTTGGATATTGAATAAAGCAATAATAGAAATAATTTAGGATCATTATGTCGGACGACAAGAAAGTAATTTTTTCAATGAGTGGGCTTAGTAAAACCTACTCATCTAATAATAAAACTGTATTAAAAAATATCTATCTGAGTTTTTTCTATGGAGCTAAAATCGGGATTTTAGGTCTCAATGGCTCTGGAAAATCTACTTTGCTGAAGATAATTGCTGGTGAAGAGAAAAATTTTCAAGGTGATGTTGTTTTCTCTCAGGGATATAGTGTTGGATATTTACCACAAGAGCCGATATTAGAAGCCGGAAAAACGGTGATGGAAATTGTTAAGGAAGGTGCTCAAGAAACCGTGGATATTTTAAATGAGTACAATAAAATTAACGATGATTTTGGTTTACCAGAGGTTTATGAGAATCCTGAAAAAATGGAAAAGCTCATGGCCCGCCAGGCCGAATTGCAAGATAAAATAGATGCCAGCAATGCATGGGAACTAGAAACCACCTTAAACCGAGCTATGGATGCTCTTAGATGTCCAGAACCAGATACCGTGGTTGATGTTTTATCGGGTGGTGAAAGAAGAAGGGTGGCTCTATGTAGATTGCTGCTTCAGAATCCGGATATTTTATTATTAGATGAGCCTACTAACCACCTAGATGCTGAATCTGTGCATTGGTTGGAACAACATTTACAACAGTATAAAGGAACGGTTATAGCCGTTACACACGATCGTTATTTCCTTGATAATGTTGCCGGTTGGATATTGGAATTGGACCGTGGAGAAGGAATTCCTTGGAAGGGAAATTATAGCAGCTGGCTAGACCAAAAATCTAAACGCCTCGAAAAGGAAGAGAAGCAAGAGAGTAAACGAAGAAAAACTCTCGAAAGGGAGCTCGAATGGGTAAGAATGTCTCCTAAAGGAAGACAGTCTAAAAGTAAAGCTAGGCTAAACAATTACAACAACCTTCTAAATGAAGAGCAAAAGGCCAAGGAGGAAAGACTGGAGATTTTTATCCCTAACGGCCCTCGTTTAGGTAATAATGTGATCAATGCAGAAGGAGTAAAAAAAGCTTTTGGTGATAAACTTCTCTACGACAACCTTAATTTCAACCTACCCCCAGCAGGAATAGTTGGTATTGTTGGTCCAAATGGCGCTGGTAAAACCACTATTTTTAAAATGATAATGGATAAGGAAAAGCCCGATGGAGGAGACTTTAAAGTAGGGGAGACCGTGAAAATTTCATATGTTGATCAATCTCACGAAAAGCTTACAGCGGAAAAAAGTATTTATGAAATTATAAGCGAGGGTAATGAAGAAATTGATCTAGGAGGAAGAAGTATTAATGCTAGAGCTTATTTAAGTAGATTTAATTTTGCAGGTGGCGATCAAAGTAAAAAGGTTGGAGTGCTTTCCGGTGGTGAAAGGAACCGTTTACATCTGGCTATGGCCCTAAAAGAAGGAGGTAATGTATTACTTTTAGATGAGCCCACTAATGATCTGGATGTTAACACATTAAGAGCTCTTGAGGAAGCCCTTGAAAACTTTGCCGGTTGTGCCGTGGTTATTAGTCACGACCGCTGGTTCCTAGATAGGATTTGTACCCACATTTTAGCATTTGAAGGAGACAGTGAAGTATATTATTTCGAAGGTGGATTTTCGGATTATGAAGAGAATAAGAGAAAACGACTAGGGGATATTGAACCTAAAAGAGTTCGTTATAAAAAATTGGTGAAAGACTCCTAAACAACTAAATATTTTTAAAGCCCTTCTTTTGGAGGGCTTTTTTTTTGCTATTTAATAGGGAAGACTAAAGACATTGTTCATAGAGATTTAAATAGTCTTGAATACATTTTTCCCAGCTAAACTGAGCAGCCTGTTGCATTTGTCTTTTTGCAAATTCTTGTGGATTTTGCCTCTTCTTTTCTAAACCCCTTTCCAAAACCTGAAGCATATGATTTGGATCAAAATTTTCCCAATAAAAAGCTGCATCACCACCTATTTCCGGTAAACTGCATTTATCGCTGGCAAAAACTGCTTTTCCCTGACTCATAGCTTCAATAAGTGGCATTCCAAATCCTTCCGCCATGGATGGGAATAAAAAGGCTTCACAGTTTTTATAATACCAATATTTATCCTCCTCCTTAATTTTCCCCAATATATGAACTTGCTCGGATAAACCCATAGAATCAATTTCCTTTTTTAAGCGCTTCCCATATTCTGTTTGATGATCTCCAGCAATAAAAAGATGCTGGCCTTTAAGTTTTTGAAAAAGAGGTAAAAGGGAATGGAAATTCTTTTTCTCTGAAAAAATGCCAATAGAAAAGAAAAATTTATCGGCCTTAGCTGAAAGAGGTCTCGAGGATTCAGGAAATTCTTGAAGTAAAACACCATTGTGAATTACATGGACCTTCTTGCCTTTAAGATCTATGTTTTCGCTTAAAACATTTCGGGTATAGTGCGATATGCTGGTGATAATATCTGCTCTATCTATATTTGATTGTAATCGATGCAGGTATTTTTTAGCCTTATGCTCCTCCTTTTCAATTAGAAAATTAAGATCATGAACGGTTAGTATCTGTTTACATCCTTTTGGTGGTTGATGAGAAGGGAATTGTTGTAAGCTATGCCATAGACTTGGCTTTGAACCAAGGTTTGGGAAATAGCGATTAAAAAGATCCACCTTCCTATAGTTAGCAATATTCTCATTTTGATATTGAAAATTGCTGGGTATCAAAAATTCCAGATCCCAATTTCCATGATTTTCCAATAGGGCATTGTGAAAGTTTAAGGAAAATTGCCCGAGGCCAGAATGGAGTTTATTCGTTTTGTAAATATCTAGCAATAGGCTTTTCATCAAAAGGATATCTCTGATTGTTTTATAATAATAAAGAGGTCAAATATAACAGATTGTAAAGTAGTAGGGCTGATCTTGATATGGCTTATTCCTTCTTAAAATAGTTTGGATTAAATAGGATAAACCAGTTTTTTAGAAGGGCTTTTAAAAGATGAAGGTTTTATATTTGTAGGCTAAAACCCCAACTATGACCTCATTAATAGAGGAGAACTACCTAAAAGCACTTTTTCATTTATCCTCCAAAAAAGGTGAAGTAACGGTAAAGGATCTTTCCCAGGAGCTGGACATAAAAATGCCTACTGTTACGAGCATGATGAAGAAGTTTTCGCAAAAAGGTTTGGTGAAATATAAAAGTTATAAGCCTCTAAAGCTTACAGAAAAGGGGAGTAGGGCTGCAGGATTGGTAATTCGCAAGCATAGACTTACCGAAATGTTTTTGGTAGAAAAAATGAATTTTGGTTGGGAGGAAGTGCATGAAATCGCCGAACAAATAGAGCATGTGAAGGCACCAATATTTTTTGAAAGGATGGATAAAATGTTGGGTCATCCTAAATTTGATCCACATGGTTCACCAATACCAGATAAGGATGGAAGCTTGGAACTGAAGCAGTATTTTAAACTTTCAGATGCTAAAGCTGGAGATAAATTTGAACTTCAGGCAGTAACCAATTCTGAGAATGAATTTTTGAATTATCTAAATAATAAAAATCTTCATTTGGGGCTAAGGATAGATATCTTGGAGATTGAGGAGTTTGACGGAAGTATAAGCATAGGTTTTGGAGAGAAGAAGGTTGAGGTTTTGAGTAAAAAAGTGTCGCAAAGGCTTTTAGGAGAAATATTGTAGTCCTCCTTAAAATTTAGCACCTTTGGAATATAATAAGCCTATGAGCAGCAAGCCCGATGATAATATAGTTCCTGATGTTTTTAAAAAGTTTTGTGATTTTTTAGGTAAATATTCTTTGTTTATCATCGGCAGCATCTACCTATTAGCGATTTTAAGTGTAAATGCCATCGCTATGGAAACCTTGGTATTTCTTGCTCCAATCTTATATATTTTAAGTACAATCTTCATTTTTGTTAGCCATGATAAGCCTCGTAAAAAGCTGCTGTATTGCTTTAGTATTATTATTGGATTGGGATTTATAATTGAGTTAATAGCCTTAAATTCTCAAACACTTTTTGGAGATTTTAGTTTTGGTGATGCTTTAGGATTAAAAATATTAGGCACTCCTTTTCTGATCGGTATCCATTGGTTTCTATTGGGCATGGGATCTAATTATTTGATCAGGTTTGTTTTTGACAAAAGGATCAATCAGCTTTTTGGAGCTTCATTCTTGATGATTATTGGCTTTATTATTACCGATCCAGTAGCTCAAAGTTTGGGGATTTGGTCTTGGGATAATTATTCTTTCACCCTTCAGAACTATTCTATACGTTTCCTTGTTTCTTTATTAATGCAGGGGGTGATATTGTATTTTTTGAAAGATGAAAAGAATCAATTTGCTGCCTATTTTTATTTGTTGACCACCTTATTTTTTATGATTAGTAACCTTGTTTTATGACTTGGATTCACCTTCTTATAGTAGTTTCGGTATTCTTGATTATGGAATTTGTCGCCTGGGCACTTCATAAGTATGTAATGCATGGGTTTTTATGGCATTTACATGAAGATCACCATGTGAAGCAACCCGGTTTTTTTGAGAAAAATGATGCCTTCTTTCTAGTCTTTGCCATACCAAGCTTTTTATTCTTCCTTTTTGGGACCATCTATTCCTTGGGCGTTTTAATAAGCATTGCTGCGGGAGTAACTCTTTATGGTATAGCTTATTTTTTGGTGCATGAAGTTTTTATTCATCAGCGATTTAAATGGTTTAAGAATTCGAATAATATTTATTTGAGATCGGTACTTCTAGCCCATAAAATGCATCACAAGCATTTAGGTAAACACAAGGGAGAGAGTTTCGGTATGCTCATTATCCATCCTAAATATTACCGACAGCAATTACAATTGGAAAGGAAAAAAAGAGCAATTGCCAAACAATCCTAATGTTGAATCTGGAAAGCCCAAACCTTTATTTACTTATCCTGTTTTTTTCAGTAATCCTCCCTTTTCTTTGGAGCTTTGAGAGAAAAATGGTGGCATATTCCAAAAGCTTTGCGCCATTATTTTTAGGGATTTTAATTGTAGGTAGCTTTTTCATCATTTGGGATATAATCTTTACCCATTATGGTATTTGGGGATTTAATCCCAGGTATTTATCCGGCATATACATATTTAATTTACCCCTAGGGGAATGGTTATTTTTTGTGATTATTCCCTTTTGTTCAATTTTTATATACCGGGTTTTTAATTATTTCCGAAAGTCTCCAGTGCTTGAAAAATCGCATAGCTATATAAGCTATTTTTTATTGGGATTTTCCTTGGTAATGATGCTGATCTATTATGATAGAAGCTATACCTTCATGACTTTCAGTTTATTAGCTATTTTGATTTATATCCATTTAAAAGTTCTAAAAACCAAATGGATGGGAAGATTTTATATGTCCTACCTGTTTGTTCTTATTCCCTTTTTTATGGTTAATGGACTACTAACAGGATCCTTATTGGAAGAGGAAGTAGTTTGGTATAATAATTTGGAAAATATGGGTATTCGCATAGGCACCATACCTTTTGAAGATGCCTTTTATGGAATGATATTAATACTGGGAATAATTAGCTTTTACGAATATTTTGGTAGAAGGTGGAAAATGGATTTTCCTCAGGATAACTGAACTGAATATTCTTCTTGATCTAAAATAACTTCTACATGCTCCATCATTGAGGTGGAAAGAGAAAGTCCTTTAAAATCTGCCTTTACGGGGAATCTCTTATGGTTTCGATCTACCAATACCACTGTTTTAATTTCTTTTACATCAAATTCCAAAAAGTGTTTTACGCCGTAGATTAGCGTGGCTCCAGAATTTAATACATCATCCACAACGATAATGGATTTATTCTTGTATTCTAAAATCTCAGGTTTAATGGTGATTTTGTCGCTTAAAAGGTCTTTTTTGTTTAAAAAAATACTGTGAAGGGAAATTTTTAGAGGAGAAATATGGCGAAGAACTTCGGTTAATTTATGAGCTAAAAGTTCACCACCAGCAGAAATTCCCGCAAGAATAAGTTCTTTGTCCTCGCTATTATTTTCATAAATCTGCCAGGCAATTCTATTTATTCGATCTACAACCTGCTGATGATTTAATACTTCCGTACCTATTGAATTTGCCATTAACACTATTCTTTCTACAAATATAAAATTAGCGAGCAATAAATTGGAAAAAGAATTCTTTTCCCTCTCTAGGTTTTATACTATTATATGATTTCTCCAACTTCCAAATTTTAAAATGCTCGGAAAAAAGTTCTAAATATTCTTCCTTAGAACCTCCAAATGGTGGTCCTTGTTCGGTTAATGGAAAATCAAATAATAAACCGATTAACTTTCCTTGTGGCCTTAATAATTGATGGCAAGAACGGACATAATTTTTCCTCAAATGTGGGTCAATAGCACAGAAAAAGGTTTGTTCAATTATGATTTCAAAAGTGTCTTCTAGACTAAAAAAATCTTGTACCAACATTTGCTCCTTAGGAAAATCTGGACATCTATCAAAAAAATTTTGAAAGGCTTTGGGAGAAAGATCAACAATCCAAATATTTTTAAAATCATTTCTCCATAACCATTCTGCTTCATAAGCATTGCCTGCTCCGGGAATTAATATTTTAATATCCTTATGGCTAATTCTTTGAAAATAGGAACTTAGGCTAGGGGAGACATGGCCAATATCCCATGGCGTTTCATTATTTTGATATCTTAACTCCCAATATTCTTGCGACATTAGTAATATTTAAGCCCAAAATTAGGGCGGAATTTTAAACTATAAATGGCTTGTGAATTATTTTTAGCTAAAAATCAATAGATTGAATAAAAAGGATTTTTTTAAATTAATGGCAGAGGTAAATGCCATGCCTTATGGCCGAAATTCGGATCGTGGGAATTATAATCTGCTTGGAATTGAAAAAAGAGGAACCTGCAGTAGCAAACATGCTTTTCTAAAATCTAAGGCCGAAGAAATGGGTCTTGATGAAGTGGAATTAATACTTTGTATTTTTAAAATGAATGTTTTGAATACTCCCACTTTAAGCAAAATTTTAAAGGAGCATAATTTAGCTTATATACCTGAGGCCCATTGCTTTTTGCGAATAGATTCTGATAATTATGATCTTACTTTCCCCGGATCCAATAGCTTGAAAATAGAGAAGGATATTTTAATTTCTCAAAATATTGAGCCCCATCAAATTGGGAATTATAAAGAAAAATGGCATCGAGGCTATTTAGAATCTTGGCTTCGATTGCAAAAAATGAATATGAGCTTAGAAGATTTATGGGAAATTAGGGAAAGTTGTATACAACAGCTGTCTATAGCTTAATCAAATTCTAAGGAAACACGGGTGTAATCCCATTCCATTATAAGTTTTAAGCTCGGATCTTCCTCAAACCTAATGGTGAATTGTTCCACCTCTTTATCCGTTTTTTCTACCGGTACATTTATTTTCAATACATCGTATTGTTCTTCTCTGCTCGGTTTTCCATCCTTCATTCTAACACCCCATCCATATTCTTTAGAATTGAATATTATGGTCCATTCTTCTTCATTGGGAATTGTCCAAAGGGTATATGTTCCTTTTTCTAAAGTTTGTCCATCAATTTTCAGATCTCTACCTGTACTAAAGGTTGAAGCTTCATTAGCTCCAGTACGCCACACTTCGTTGAAAGGAACAAGCTGACCAAAAATCTCGCGGCCTTTTTTATAAGGACGGTTATAGTAAACACTCAAATCAGAATTATTCAGACTATGAGTGATAATTTCCTCCGGACTATGGGATTTGGTTTGATATCTTAAAACTCTAAGAGAAATGTAAAGAATAGCTGTTAAGCTGACTACTACGATAAGAATCCATTTAACTATTTTTTTCATTTTTCTCCTTGATTGATATTTCAAATGTATAAAACTGGAATGGATAAAAATTTTTTAATTAGATGATACTAGAAAATAGTTAGACCAGTAGTTTTCTTTCAAAAAGGGCGATACTTTCCACATGGGAGGTATGTGGGAATTGGTCTACCAAAGAGTATTTTTTGAGCTCATAACCAGCCTCTGCCAAAATCTCCATATCTCTTGCTTGAGTGGCGGGGTTACAGGAAATATAAACCATTCTTTCAGCTTCCAACCTAATAATTTTTCTCAATGTTTTTGGAGCAATTCCAGCCCTTGGTGGATCCATAATTAAGGTTCCAATTTTTCCATGATATTCTGGATTTTCCAATAAAAACTTTCCTACATCATTGGCATAAAATTCCAAATTTGAAAGACCATTCATCTGTGCGTTTTTTAAGGCATCCTCCACTGCTTCCTTTACAATTTCCACCCCAATAATCTTTTTATCTACGCTGCGTTTAGCCAATAATTGGGTAATTGTGCCAGTACCAGAAAATAGATCTAAAACTATGGGCCTTTGTCCCAGTTCTTTTTCAAACACATAGTCCAAAGCCTTGTTGTATAGCCGTTCTGCGCTATAGGGGTTGGTTTGGAAAAAGCTTTCTAAGCTGATTTTAAAGTCTAGTCCATTAATTTCCTCAATTAAAGTATCACTACCGTATACCAATTGTCTTTTGCCATCGCTGGTATTGGGTCTATCTCCTCTATCATCATTAATACTGTGTAGGAAACCACTGAGTCTATCTCCCAAAATATCGATGAGTAAATTTTTAAACTCCTCCAATTTAAATTTTTCAATTTCTGAGGAGCTGGTTACCAAATTAATAAGTAAACTATTGGTTTTAAATGATTTGCGAACAGTAAGAAATCTACAAAAGCCACTGTGCTTTTTTGGGTGCCAAGCGCTGTGATTTTGTGAGCTAAAGAATTCACTAATTCTAGGCATAGCATTTTCCAACTGGGCATCAAACATACCCGTATCTTTTTCTAGCTTTTCCACGGAAAGCCATTGGCCTCTTTTTTTAAAGCCTAGAGCAAAACCATCACTTTCTTCACCAGTTTTAGGATCGCTAACCACGGCGGAAAAGGAATATTCCATTTTGTTGCGATAGTTGAAATGACTGGGAGAGGCCATAAATTCATCCAAGAGTTCTTCGGCATTGGAAAGCTTGCCAATCCTCTTAAAAAGATCAATACTAGTTTTGCGCTTATAAAAATGTTGATCCTCTATTGATAAGGTAATATAGGGCGCTCCCGGTATAGGATGATAGGGGTTTGGGCACTCCTTTTCCGACCTTTTTAAAACCTCTAATAATTTAGCTTCAGCAAAAGATCGCTTTACTTTAACCATTTTCACCTTTACCATTTGTCCGGGAATGGTATTAGGTACAAAGACAATATATTGGCCTTGTTCAGTATCTATTTTGGCTATTCCCTTTCCTTCAAAGGCCAGATCGTCAATTTGTAATTCTACAATTTGAAATCTATGAAACAATCGCTGGTTTGTCATGGCAGCAAAAATAGCTAAACGTCGATTATATTTTGAATCAAATTTTTGGGAATATGAATTGCCGAGAGCAAAATTCGATTTCTCTTTTATTCCAATTATCTTTGCCCAATATTGGCCTTTAGCCAAGGTTTTTTAAAATTAAATAAAAGAATATGTCAGTAATTCAGAATAGCCTTAGTTCCAAAGAAGCAATGGAGCTAGAAAATAAATATGGAGCCCATAATTACCATCCATTACCTGTTGTTTTAGATAGGGGTGAAGGTGTTCATGTTTGGGATGTAGAAGGGAAGAAATATTATGATTTTTTATCTGCATATTCGGCTGTAAACCAAGGACATTGCCATCCTAAGATTATTGGAGCCATGGTAAGTCAGGCGAATAAACTAACTCTTACCAGTAGGGCATTTTACAGTTCTCGCTTGGGTGAGTATGAAAAATTTGCCAGTGAGTATTTCGGTTTTGATAAAATATTACCAATGAATACTGGCGCTGAAGCTGTGGAAACAGCTTTAAAAATTTGTAGGAAATGGGCTTATGAAAAAAAGGGCATTCCCGAAAATCAAGCGCAGATTATTGTTTGTGAAAATAACTTTCATGGAAGAACAACCACTGTAATTTCCTTTTCAAATGATGAAGTAGCTAGAAAGAATTTTGGTCCTTATACTCCCGGCTTTATAAAAATTCCATATAACGATTTACAAGCTTTAGAAGAGGCCATGGTTGGTAATGCAAATATTGCAGGTTTCTTGGTAGAACCTATTCAGGGTGAAGCTGGGGTTTATGTGCCAGATGCAGACTATATTGAAAAAGCTCAGCAAATTTGTAAAAAACACAATGCTTTATTTATTGCTGATGAAGTTCAAACAGGTATTGCCAGAACGGGTAGCTTATTGGCAGTATGCGGAAATTGTAGTTGTGGAAGCTCTTGCGAAAAGCAAGCTCAAAGTTCTTATATCCGACCAGATCTATTGATATTAGGTAAGGCCATTTCAGGAGGTGCCTACCCAGTTTCTGCGGTATTGGCGGATGATGAAATAATGAATGTTATTCAGCCAGGACAGCATGGATCTACCTTTGGTGGAAACCCAATTGCTGCAGAAGTAGCCATTGCAGCACTGGAAGTGGTGAGAGATGAATCTTTAGCGGCTAATGCAAGAAAACTTGGAGAATTGTTTAGATCTGAACTTTCTAAGTTTATTGAAACTACAGAATTGGTGAATGGTGTTAGAGGAAGAGGATTGTTAAATGCCATTTTAATTAATGATACAGAGGATAGCAGTACAGCTTGGGATCTTTGCATCAAATTAAGGGATAATGGCCTATTGGCTAAGCCTACACATGGAAATATAATTCGCTTTGCACCACCATTAGTAATTACCGAAGAGCAATTGCTGGATTGTGTAGAAATCATCAAAAAGACCATTTTGGAATTTGAGAGCTAGAATTCATGTTATAAAATCAAAAAAGCCTTGCATTCCGCGAGGCTTTTTTTGATTATAACAAACTAATAATCCGAATATTTCAGAAAACTAAACCTTAATTCACGACTCTATAAATGATAAGCTAATGAATCTGCAAAATAAACTAGGAGATAGAGAAAGTAAATTATTTTAATCCTAGCCCAAGTCTGGTTAATCTGGCTAAGATTCTTTTACCACATATTTCACCTGTGTCCTAAATAAAAATTATCGCTAATAAGAAACCATTTAATTCTGTTCATTTTTGGCCTATTCGCTGTCGCTCATGAGCTCATAAAGTCGGTTCACCCAAAATATGAACCAACGGAACGGAGTGAGTTCATGAACACCGCTAAAATAATATCAGGTGAATAATAAGGTCAAGGCTTACAATAAAAGGGCAATCTACTTTTCATAGAACCTAAGTTCGGTTGGGTGATCTCTTCATCCTTCAGAGCTACCCAATCTCCCTAAGGCTCCATTTCAATCAAATCACCCTTTTCTTGAAGGCCAAAATAAGCTCCGAACAAAATTCCCTTATTGGTTTTGACCAAAAAAAACTTGAACAGACTTTCTGGAAATTTTGTATTAAGGAATACCTGGATTAATATGGGTTAGTTTTGATCATCCCAAATTTTCTCTGTTAAAAGATTGATTATCAAATAAAAATTTATTTAACTAAACTTATTATGGACAGATGTGATATCCCTTTTTATTCAATTTAAAAGTTCTGATGGCAGAATAATATCCACTAAGCTCCCCTTTGACAACGAAAGGATATTTTTGCTATCATAAAATTGAATAAGTCTTGTGCCATTTAAATTGTCTAAGTCAGGGTAAAAATGGCTTAGGTTTATAGAAAATTGTTGGATAAGCTCTCCATTTTCAATCATAAACCTATCAAGATAAATTTGGTCATTGTAGAGGCAAATGGAAATAATTTTGTTGCCATAAAGGTAGGAGTCAAGGTTTTTGAAATTAAATTTGAGACTAAACTTTGACCTGTCTTCATCGATAAAATAATCTTCATATTTATCAATAAAATAGCTCTTATCATTGGCTATTATTAAGTAAGGTGCCAATAGTATTGTAATTAAGGGATAGTTGTCAAAATAAATTGATGTGCTAGTAAAGATATAATCTTTAAATACTTGTTCAGGGAAAATGTTTTCTAAACGACTTAAATATTTAATTTCAGCACTATCTCCCTCGAAGATTCCTAGATACTGGTAGTCATCATTTATTTTCTTAAGCTCAGTGCTCGGCAAAGCAAAGATGAATTTATTTTCCAAGGCCACAAAGGCATGATCTCCAACCGCCAATTTATCAGGAATATTTTTAATTTTTTTAATAGACAGTATTTTGTCATTATGATAATTAATGATAATCCTTCTTTGACGCAAAATTATTGTGTTTTTCTTGTCCTTATTTTTAACCAGATCACTTATAGCAGTAAGAAAAACTAAAGAATCTCCTCTTTGTTGGACATACAGGATTTTTAAAATTACAGCTGAGGAAAAATCATTTTTAATTTTCTTTACCTGTTCATAAACCTGGAGGTTTCCATATATTTCCTTGTAAATTTCTGGAGCATGGCTGGATAAGTCAATTCTATCCGCTCCCTTTGGGCTTACACGAAATAATTTATCATAAAAACCATCGAGAATAAATATATCATCATTCTGGCAAATAATTCTAGACCTCCTAGATATTCCAAGATCTAATGAATCCTCAAAATGATCCGTAATATTAATTTTAGGCACTTCATTTTTTAGATATATATTGACTAATAATTGAATATTTTCAGTACTGCCTTGAAGGAGTTCTACTCCTGAGCTATCAGTAATTAAATATTGATTTTTTCTTATTGCCAAATTTCTAGCTGATAAAGCTTCATCTTGAATTGACTTGAAATTTTCCAATTTTATTATGTTGGAAACAAAGGAGTTGATTTCCCTTTCGCTGTAGCCAGGGATATTTACAACTATATCAAATTTGTCACTTACCTTTTTAATCTGGGACATTACTGCGTAGCAGTTAATACATAAATCAGGATCTAGTTTTAAAAATAAAGTAGGCCCCTTAGCAAAGATTTGGCTTGATGATAAAAGTAAAGTGAGCATTAAGATCCGTACTTTAAATATATTCCTTGGCTTAGTTGTCCTCATTTTTAAATATTGTTTTTTGACCAATTGGGCGTTCAAAAAAGAAGTTAAGAAGTAAAAGAAACGATAAGAGAAATCCATGTATCACCAAAACAGGACGATTTTCACACTTGGATTGGTAACTTTTCTGGTAAATCCTCCATAATATCTCTACTATTGGGAAGAATAGTATTGAGTAAATTTAATTAAAATTTGTTTCTAAATTCCTATTATTATTGCCAATCTAAATTGTATATTTAATAGTCTGGTAAATCATTAAGAATAGAATTAATTGGTTCAAAATAGAATCGTGGAAAAGAAAAAATTTGACATCCACCAAATCTCCAAATACTTTGTTTCCATCCCATCTGGACAAATAATGATGCGAGATGACCGAACAAAGAAATCTTGGTTGGTGGATATTAAGAGCTTTGAACTTTCCAAGTTTCCGGTAACACAGGAATTTTACCAGGCTTTAATGAATATGAACCCATCTACATTTGTTGGAAATGAACTACCGGTGGAGTCTGTTTCCTGGTTGGATGCTGTAAATTTTTGTAATAGTTTATCTGACTTTTTAGGAAAGGATAAATGCTATTCTCCTGAAATAAAATCAGGAATTATAAAATTCAATGCAAAGGCTAATGGTTTTAGATTAGCAACAGAGGCCGAGTGGCAATTTGCTTGTCAGGCTGGTAAAAAAGAAATTAGACACGGAGAATTGGATAAAATAGCATGGTATAAAAACAATTCTAATAATCAAACTAGAAGGGTAGGGCAAAAGGCACCTAATGATTGGGGTTTATATGATATGCTTGGAAATGTTTGGGAATGGTGCTCAGATATTTATGATGAAACAGTTTATGGAAGTTACCGAATTTTTCGTGGCGGTGGATGGTTTGATGAGGAAAGAAGTATTATGGCTACAAATCGAAGAAGAAGTCACCCGAGCCTATTCAAAATTGATGATTTGGGATTTAGAATAGCAACTAATTCAAAAATTGAAATAAATTCAATGTCGATTGAATAATAGTCGAAAATGGAAAAGTCTTTAAAAAAGGCGAGAATTAAATTTTCTAGTATTGAGCATCCTTGCATTTAAATTTTCCCCTCTTTGAAACAATGGTAAAGGAAGGAAGCCATTATTTTACCCTTTATAACTTTTCAGTCTACATTGCATTCTAAACAAACACCTAAAATCAGGTTTCTTCCTCCTGAGATGCAAGCATTTCCAAGGCTTTGTATAAATTCACTACACCTCCATTACCGCAAATCTCCTCAATCTTTACCTTTTTCATCTTTTCTCCTGATTGGTTGGGAGGATATACCTTTTTGGGTTTTTTGCTTTTAGAACTTTCCACCATTATTCTAATCAATTCCTCCACGCTTAATTCTGGATAATAGGACCAAATTACCGCAGCAACCCCAGAAACCATTGGTCCAGAAAAGCTTGTTCCACTATGACTTGAATAGGTGTTTCCAGTATCTAATGAAACAATATCAACTCCAGGTCCTAAAATATCTACAATTCCACCGCCATAATTGGAAAAAACGGCCATCATTCTATTATTGGGCTTATGTGAAGTAGCTCCAACTGTAATCATATTTGTTGCTTGCTTTCCATCCAAATAAATTTCATTGGGAAAAGCGGGGATTTCCCTTAAATCATTTGCAGAATTACCGGCCGAATGGACAATTAAAACTCCTTTTTCTTCTGCATATTTAATAGCCTCATCTACGAATTCCTTTTCAGGAGAAAGCTCCTTTCCAAAACTCATATTTATGATATGAGCGCCATTATCTACTGCATACCTAATGGCTAGAGCCACATCTTTATCTCTTTCATCTCCCGAAGGGGTAGTTCGCAAGCACATAATTTTCACATTGTCTGCCACACCATTAATTCCAATTCCATTATTTCTTTCAGCAGCTATTAAACCCGCACAAGCAGTACCATGATCCGCAAATGGTCCTCTTACATCTGAATTACCATAGTTCTTATCATTGATATCGTAGGGATTATCTCCGATTATTTCACGAGCATTTAAATCGAGATTTAAATATTGAAGGGTATATTTTTCATTTTGCTCTTTGCTATTTTGAAAATCTTCTAGACTTAATCCTTGATCGTAAACATTAAATAAAATTGATTTGGCACGCATTACCTGCCTATTTTCAGCGGGATTGACATCGCTTAAATCCTTTATGTTTTTAACATCCACCCCATATAATTCTTTGATCAATTCCTTTGCACTACCGACTATGTTTATAGCCTCATTATTATTTTTTAAATAACGATTCCTTTTATTCCACTCTTCTCTGTAAAGTTTTTTAGCCTTATTGTAAATCTCTGCTTTTGGACCATCATAGGAATTACTATCTAATTCACCATTTTCAATTTTGGCTAAATACTCCCTATATACCCTTGTCATTTCCAGGTTTTCCTTGCCGATATTTTGGCCCTGGCTATTACCCAGAAAATTCCAACCGTATATATCATCTATAAAACCATTATTATCATCATCAATTTGATTGCCTGGAATTTCATCTTCATTAATCCAAATTTTGTTTTTAAGATCCTCATGTTGGATATCAATCCCATTGTCCAAAACAGCAACGATAATTGTTTTTTTGGAGATCTTATTTTTCAGGATTTCTTCATAAGCCAATTCCACACTGGCACCAAGGATTTTGTCTTCTTTCCAATTTAGATTTTGCCAATTCAGTTCTTCTAATTCTTGCAAATCACTATTGGTTAACTGACTAAGACTAAAAAGAGGAAGGCATAAAAAAAGAGACAAAAAAAGATTTACTTGAGTTTTCATAGAGTTTAATAAATGTTCTTAGAGAGTTTCAAATCTAAGAATTGTATAGATATGGATCTATTTTCTTCTAATTTTTATACAACAAACTTTTTGAGATGACGCCATGATCCGCCATTAATCACTTCAAAACCATTTTTCTTTAATTTATCCTTTGCAAGCTCGGATCTTACCCCCATGGCACAGCAGGTAATTATAGGCCTTGATTTATCCAGTTGGTTCATTTCATCATTAAGTTCAGCAAGGGGAATATTTAAAGATCCCTCTAGTTTCACCTTTTTAAATTCTCCCGGATTTCGAACATCCAAAATAATGGCATTCTCCTTCAAAAATTTTTGAATAAGTTCCTTTTTAGCGAAGAGAAAACCCATTTATTTAAGGCTTGTAGGACAAACATAATCCGTTAATACAAAGGCTTTTGAATCAGCAATAGCTTCAAAACCACCTTCAATATTCGTTAGATTATCATAGCCTCTAGCTTTTAATATAGATCCGAAAACAACAGACCTATACCCACTTTTACAATGCATAAGATATTCTTGATCCTTATTTATTTCGGCCATATTTTGATTAATAAAATCAAGTGGACTATTTAGGGCATTTTCGAGATGTTCTGCTGCAAATTCACTAGGTTTTCTTACATCCAATACCTCTAGTTTTGGATGGGTGGCTTTTAGTTCAATAAATTGATCCACACTAATGGATTTCAAATGGTCAATTTCCTTATTTGCTTTTTTCCATGATTCAAATCCACCATCTAGGTATCCAATAGCATGGTCATAGCCAACTCTTGCCAACCTTGTGATTACTTCTTCTTCGCGTCCAGAATCACAAACTAGGAGAATTTCTTGCTTTAAATCTGGAATTAAGGTTCCTACCCAAACCGCAAAGCTCCCATCAATACCAATAAAAATAGAATTTGGAATATGTGCCTTTACAAATTCATCCTTTGATCTGGTATCCAATATTAAGGCATGAGTATCATTAGCAATAAACTCAAATTCTTCTGGATTTAAGGCTTTTTTAGATCGGGTCATAACATTTTCAAATGAATCATAGCCCTGAATATTCATCTTCACATTCTTAGGAAAATAGGAGGGAGGGGCTTGTAATCCATCTAATACTTGATTAATAAATTCCTCCTCACTAAGCTTAGGGTTTAAAGCATAATTGCTTTTCTTCTGATTTCCTAAACTATCATAGGTTTCACTACTCATATTTTTCCCGCAGGCACTACCTGCACCATGAGCTGGATAGACAATAAGATCATCTGCTAGTGTCATAATCTTCTCTCTTAGAGAATGAAATAATAGAGATGCTAATTTTTCCTTAGTTAGTCCCGCTGTACTTTTTTGAGCGAGATCTGGCCTTCCTACATCACCAATAAAAAGGGTGTCACCGGTGAAAATGGCTTTGGCCTTTTTATTCTCATCACTTAATAGAAAACAGCTACTTTCTAAAGTATGTCCGGGGGTGTGGACTAAAGTGAAACTAGCTTTTCCAAGTGAAAAAACTTCTCCATCTCGGGCAATATGGGCCTCGAAACCTAAATCTGCATCTGTTGGGCCATATACAATGCTAGCGCCAGTTTTTTGGGCTAGGTCTACATGCCCTGAAACAAAATCGGCGTGGAAATGAGTTTCAAAAATGTATTTTATTTTGGCATTTCTCCTTTCAGCCATATCCAAATAGGGCTGAATTTCCCTTAGTGGATCAATTATTACGGCTTCACCTTCACTTTCTATATAATAGGCTCCTTGAGCTAAACAGCCTGTGTAAATCTGTTCGATATTCATTTTCTTCTCTTTTATCTTTTACAAATTTAGGAAGAAGCAAACTAGTTCAAGATGATAAATATCATCTAAGAATAAGATTATCGAGAAACACTATGATTCAATTTTCAATGCATCCTAGCCCATTTTATCTAAGCTTGAATAACACCAGGATTATAGGCTTTTTTAAGGGGTGCATTATTTGCCATTTCAATCCCCATGCTTATCCATTTTCTGGTATCTAAAGGATCGATAATAGCATCTGTCCACAATCTTGAAGCAGCATAATATGGTGAAGTTTGAGCATCGTAGCGAGATTTGATCTTATCAAACAATTCTTTTTCTTTTAGCTCGTCAACTTCCTCGCCTTTGGCTTTTAAACTTGCTGTTTCAATTTGCATTAAAACCTTAGCAGCTTGAGATCCTCCCATTACTGCTATTTCGGAAGTTGGCCAAGCTACAATAAGCCTAGGATCGTATGCTTTACCACACATGGCATAATTCCCTGCGCCATAGGAATTACCCATTATTACGGTGAATTTTGGCACCACAGAATTGGCCATAGTATTTACCATTTTAGCACCATCCTTAATAATACCACCATGCTCGGATCTACTGCCAACCATAAATCCTGAAACATCTTGAAGGAAAACCAAGGGTATTTTCTTTTGATTACAATTGGCAATAAATCGGGAAGCTTTATCCGCAGAATCGGAATAAATTACTCCTCCAAATTGCATTTCACCTTTTTTACTTTTTACAACCTCACGATTATTAGCTACAATACCAACGGACCAACCATCTATCCTTGCATAGCCTGTAATAATAGTTTGTCCATAACCGGCTTTATATTCTTCAAACTCAGAATTGTCTACCAGTCTTTCAATAATCTGCATGGAATCGTAGGTCTTTGCTCTATCAGAAGGCATTAGCCCATATATTTCCTTTGGATCTTTAAGAGGTTCACAAGATTCTTTACGATTAAATCCTGCTTTTTCAAAATCACCAATTTTATCTACTATATTTTGGATGCTGGTTAAACAGTCCTTGTCATCCTTACTTTTATAATCTGTTACCCCAGAAATTTCACAATGTGTTGTAGCACCTCCTAAGGTTTCATTGTCAATACTTTCACCAATGGCTGCTTTTACCAAATAGGAGCCTGCTAAAAATATACTTCCAGTTTTATCTACTATCAATGCCTCATCGCTCATTATGGGTAAATAGGCACCGCCAGCTACACAGCTTCCCATTATTGCAGCAATTTGAGTTATACCCTCCGAAGACATGATGGCATTATTTCTAAAAATCCTACCAAAATGTTCTTTGTCAGGAAAAATCTCATCTTGAAGGGGAAGGTAAACACCTGCACTATCAACAAGATAGATTACGGGCAATCTATTTTCCATTACAATTTCTTGAGCGCGAAGGTTTTTCTTTCCGGTAATAGGAAACCAAGCTCCGGCCTTAACGGTAGCATCATTGGCAATTACCATTACCATTTTAGATTTTAAATAGCCTATCACTACCACAACTCCTCCGCCAGGACAACCTCCATGTTCTTTATACATATCATAGCCAGCAAATGCACCAATTTCAATTTGTGGCCTACCTTTATCAAGGAGGAAGGCAATTCTTTCTCTTGCCGTCATTTTTCCTTTAGCCTTGTGTTTTTCAATCTTTTTTGGGCCACCACCTTTGTGAATTTTATCCAATTTTGATTTCATTTCAGAAACCATCATTTTCAATTCATCTTCATTTTTATTGAAAGCTATATTTTGAGCCATAGGTTTAATTACAATTGGTTATTATCCATTCTGCACCTTTTCGGAGAAGAACATTGTCTAGGGTAGGGTCACTAATAAATAGGGTAAATTGATTGCGATCTTCATACACAGAAACAAATATTATTTCGGGAATTTTATCGCCATTTAAATCCCCATACCAGTAAATCTCGGGCATTCCACATTGTCCATTTTGATCCAGTTCTTCGGTAATATCCTGTACCACAGGAAGTGAATATTTCTCACCTTTTAATAGTAATTTATAATTACTTAATTCTGGGCATGGGCCAGCGCTAACTACGCTTCCTGTGGCAGAAAGTGTAATATTAGGCTGAGAGAATTCGGCGATTTGCCATTCTTGCCCAGGAAAGACTTTTCTACTATTGAATCTCAAAACTTCACTATTGTCACTTATCAAGGCCTCTACAAGTTCTTTTTGAATAGTAGGAAATCCCAATAAAAACACACTTCTTTCTTCTTGATTAGTTTGGATATCGAATTCTAAGCCTTTGCCAATTTTATCCCTGCTCAGCAATACCTCTAATTCCACTCTTTTAATTCTATAAAATTCGGTTTCGTCATCTTTGGGATAAATTCCATACCACACCATGCCAGGGTCAATCTTTTGCACATCACCGCAATAATTATAGGCTTCGGTAAGTAATGTGTAATCCATTTTTTTAGAGGTGACTTCGGGATTTTTGTTTAATAATGAGTCTATTTCCGTACTGTCGATTTTTGCCAAACTATCCAAAGTTTCCACCGCTGTTCCATCGGTTTTAACCACTTGGAGCTGGCTAAGAGAATCCGGAAGTGCACTTAAACTATCCATCCTCCTTTTTATATCCTCGTAGGTGATTTTATCCGACTTATTGATGGAAATAACTTCCAGAAATCCATCGAACATATATCCTTCTGAACCTTTGTATTTCACTTTTCTCCAGTACCCATTGATATTCTCATAGCTCATTGGAGCAAACTTATCGGTGCAAGCGCTAAGCACACTGTCCTTTGGTACATTTACAACTACCTTGGATTTTAAAGAAGCTTCTGATCTCATTCGCATACCAGAAGGAGCGACAACCTTACAAGTCATGGTGTTGGTACAAGCCGTTTGGGCTTGCGCTTCGATACCAAGAATGAAAATTAGAATAAGGGCAAAGGTTTTTGACATAACTCTGTTTATATCGCCAAAACAGACAGGAATTTTGGCTTCTGCGAAAATACAAATTAGAGCTAAAGGCCTAGGCTTTATTTTTTCTTTAAAGGACCTGGCTTTTTTCTAATCCATTATTTTTTAAATAATCATAAGTCGCTGGACCTTCATTAAAAATCAAATCCAAAATAGATAGATTTGATTTAAAAGGAGCTTTGTGTTTGAATACTTGAGGATATTCCTCTATGTTTTTTAACAATGGGACTTTTGGATGGTGAATATTTCTAAAGTCGGATATAAATTCAGGCTTGGCATTCCATTCCGAGCTAATTTCCCTTTCTATTTTCAGTTCTAACCATTGCCAAATTAGCTGATTTAATTTTAAATTTAGATCGAAGAGAAAATCTGGCTTTTCTTGCATTACTTTAAATATATCCGGTGCAAGAACTTCAAAAAAAGGCGATGTATTATAAGAGCTTTTGAGAGCTTGCCAATGCTTATTTACCCAATTGTCTTTATAACTGATTTTCACATCCTTATAGACCTGTTTTCTACCTTGATGCACAATGGGAATATTAAGCATCAGCGCTCCATTTGGCCCATCGATATACATACGGTTTCTATAGGATTGCTTTTGCCAACTTTCAAAAGCTTCAAAGCGAATTTTGGAGCAGTTTAAAATATCCTGGTAATAGGCTATTGGTCCAAAATAACAAAGACTAAAAAGTCCATGCATTAGGCGGCGCTTTTCTTTTTCTTTCTCTTTTTCAGCATCCTGTTTCCAATAGAGGAAAGAACCACAATAATTACAAAAGGCCAGAAATAGTGAACTCTTTCTCCATTGCCATTCACTGTGGTGAAAATTCTATCAAGTCTTAGTTTGGCTAATCCCTTGCCGAACTTATCATAGCTCATCCAAATAAATACAGGTTTCCCTACAAGGTGGTCTTCCGGAACATAGCCCCAATATCTTGAATCTAGGGAGTTATGTCTATTGTCCCCCATCATCCAATAGTAATTTTGTTTAAATGTATAATGAGTTGCAGGCTCGCCATTTAAAATATATTGACCATTATTTTCGGCAAGACTGTTTCCCTCATATATTTCTATGATCTTTTTATACTGCCAAAAACTCTTCTTATTTAATTCTACACTTTCCCCTTTCTTAGGAATATAAATAGGGCCGTAATTATCACGTGTCCAATCTACTTGACGTGGGCCATGAGCAGGATTTGGAAATAAATTTCCTTCTTGGGCAAAGTATTTATTTATCTGTTCATAATCTGGGTCTGAAGGATTTGGATTATTTGCCTCACCATATTCTGCATTCAATCTTTTAACAGAAATTACTTGTGGAAGCTTTTTAAATTCCTCCAATTTATGACTTGGTATAGGCATTAAATAAGCATAGATAGATTGTCTGCTATCTTTTAACTCAATCACATCGCCTTCTTGTTGGGCTTGCCCGGGTTTTGTAGGTACATAATTGATATCAAAATCAATCTTTAGTTTATTGGGATTTAGGTAAATACCTTCTTTAATTCGAACAAAATAATTGAATTGTGGTCTTGCTCTATCTGGTAATTGTAATGAATCGCCATTTACCATAACCTTTCCATCAACTATCTCTAAACTATCTCCAGGAATAGCCAAACATCTTTTCACAAAATGCTCCCTTTTATCAATAGGTTTTTCTATTTCTTCCGGGTAGTTAAAAACCACTGGATCCAACCTTTCCACTTCAGTATATTTTGGCAGTCTTACATAGGGCAACTGAACAATATCGGAAAAGGATGGGGTATTTAAACCAGGCACCTTATTGTGAACTAAGGGTAGAGCCAAGGGGGTGATCGGTAGCCTTGTGCCATAATGGGCCTTGCTAACAAATAGAAAATCCCCTACCATTAAGGATTTTTCCATAGAAGGGGTGGGGATAGTAAAAGCTTCGAATGTAAACGCTCTAATAATGGTGGCAGCTACCACCGCAAAAATTAGGGAAGCTCCCAATTCACTAACATATTTGCGAATTGTTTTTATATCTCTTTCTACCAAAACCAATTTAGCAGAACCATAATTGATGGATCCTAAATACAATCCTGCTGTGAGAAGGGTGTAAAAAGTATGTTTTAATTTATTGTATTTGAAGACATGAAGAAGCTCATAAACGGCAACAATGGCCATTACATTTCCTACCACTGGGATATAGAATAAAATGGTCCACCAAAAAGGTCTTTGTATAATTTTGGTAAGAATGTAGGTATTATAGATGGGTACAAAGGCTGCCCATGCAGGATAATTTGCACTTTTATAAAACCTCCAAGTGATAGCACCAGCATATAATTCTAGTGTTAGGGTAAATAATAAAGTTTCTAATATGGTCATGATTATATTTTAAGAACGTCTTTCATTGTAAATATGCCTTGTTTGCCATTAATAAATTCTGCTGCAACAACGGCTCCTAATGCAAAGCCCTTTCTATTATGGGCTGTGTGTTTAATTTCTATACTATCTATTTCCGAATTATAGGCAATACTATGAGTGCCAGGGATGTTTTCAATTCTTTTAGCTACAATTGGAATTTCTTCATCAATATCATTATCATCCAATGTCCAAGATTTCCAGCGCTCTGATACATCCATTATTTGCTGGGCCAAACTTATAGCTGTTCCACTAGGAGCGTCCAATTTTTGAGTATGATGAATTTCTTCCATTTCCACCTTATAGGCTCTATGGGGCTGCATTAATACAGCAAGCTTTTTATTGATTTCAAAAAACAGATTCACCCCTAAACTAAAATTTGATGAATAGAGCATGGCCGAATTTTGATCCAAACAAAGGGAAGAGGCTTCTTCGTATTTGTCTAGCCATCCTGTAGTTCCAATTACCACAGGGATATTTAATTCTATGCAGCTCTTAATATTTTCAAAGGCTATTTCTGGTCGGCTAAACTCAATAGCCACATCGGCTTTTGAAAGTTCTTTTTTATCAATGCCGGCACTGCCAAATTTTGCCACAGCTTCATGACCTCTATCTACCAAAATGGATTCAATTTCTTTTCCCATTTTCCCATATCCTAGTAGAGCTATTTTCATCAAAAATTAAATTTTAGGCTAATTCCATATGAATTGTAATGAGGACTTTGAATTCTTGCAGGTTCCCATTTAAAACTTAAATTATCATCTACATTATAGTAAAAAAGGTGGGCATCAACATGGGCATCAATAATTTGAAGGGCATAGACAAAACCAGTGAGAATAATATTTAAATCTCTGTATTTTCTAAAATAATCCTGGAGCTCTATCAGCTGACTTTCTGTAGTATAAATTCCAACAAATTCATCAACGGTGCTAGGGTCCTCATCCGTGCGGATATAAAAAGCATCGAGATAGCGTTTGTAGAGCCTGTGATTGTCTACCGCAAAATAAATGGTTGTAGCCATAGCACCATAAACTATGGGCATTTTCCAATATTTTTTATTGTAAAATTGACCTAAACCAGGAAATGAGGCGGAGAGGATAGTCGCCTTTTTTACGGAATGGCTAAGGCTATCAATTTCTGTACTGTTATTATTTGATTTTTGCTGTGCTAAACCTTGAAAAGGAAGAGCTAGAACTATGATGAAGCATAGAATTTTAAAAGAACAATATTTGCGAAGAACCTTTTTCACTTAGTTAATAAACTGAGGATTCTTTCAAAGTCCTCATCATTTTTGAAGGGTATAACGATCTTTCCTTTGCCTCTAGTATTTCGGCTTAAATTTACTTGTGAATTTAAATGGTCAGATAGAATATCCCTTATTTCGGTATATCTTGGATTTAGTTCTTTTTTGGTGGATTGCTTAGCATTTGAACTACCCTCTTTAATCCTTCTTACCGCTTCCTCCAATTGTCTTACAGAATAGGATTTTAAGATGGCTTCTTCATACAGTTTCAACTGTTCTTCTTGATCTTCAATATTTATGATGGCTCTCGCATGACCCATACTTATCATTTTATCCCTTAGGCCTGCTTGAACTATAGGTTGTAATTTCAAAAGCCTAAGGTAATTGCTAATAGTAGAACGTTTTTTACCAACCCTTTCACTCATGGCTTCTTGGGTAAGTTTACATTCTTCAATTAACCTTTGGTAGCTAAGAGCAATTTCGATGGCATCTAATTCCTCTCTTTGGATATTTTCCACCAATGCCATCTCCAGCATTGTTTGGTCATCTGCCAATCGAATATATGCGGGAATGGCGGATTTTCCAGCAAGCTTACTAGCTCTAAATCTACGTTCACCACTAATTATCTGGAAATTATTATCTCCCGTTTTACGAACGGTGATTGGCTGTATTACACCTAGCTGGCTTATGGAAACACTTAATTCCGCTATAGCTTCTTCATCAAATTTTGTCCTTGGCTGAAATGGGTTTTCAACGATTTTGGAAATTTCTATTTCGGCAATTGCGCCTACCAATTTTTCAGCATTTGCATCATTTGCAGAAGTTACATTTTCCGTTTCCTTGAGCAATGCCGATAGTCCTCTTCCTAGTGCCTGTCTTTTAGGTGCTGCCATTAAAATCTTTTGTCAGTAAATAAAATCATGTTCCTTAACAAATTAGAAGCCAAAATTTTTCTTTGGAATTAGGCTAGTTCAGATTCCATAGCTTCATTCTTCTCTAAAAATTCTCGCGCCAAATTTAAGTAATTCGCGGCACCATTGCTTGAAGCATCGTAGGTAATGATAGATTCTCCATAACTAGGTGCTTCTCCAAGCCGTACATTTCTTTGAATTACGGTATTGAAGACCATTTTTTGAAAATGAGTTTTCACCTCTTCAACCACCTGATTGGAAAGCCTAAGCCTAGAATCAAACATAGTAAGGAGTAAGCCCTCAATGTCTAAATCTGGATTGTGAAGGTTTTGTACACTTTTAATGGTATTCAGTAGCTTGCCTAATCCTTCAAGTGCAAAATACTCACATTGAATAGGAACAATTACAGAATCCGCCGCAGTAAGGGCATTTAAGGTTATTAGTCCTAGGGAAGGGGCACAGTCAATAAGAATATAATCGTAGTTTTCCCTTACTTCTTGCAAGGCAATTTTCAGCATTTTTTCTCGCTGATCTTTGTCGATAAGTTCAATTTCTGCGGCTACCAAATCAATTTGGGAAGGCATTAAATCCAGATTTGGGCTATTGGTTTTAAGGATGGCATCGGCAGCCTTGCCCACATGTTCTAAAACTTGATAGGTGCCAAATTCTACAGAATCTGGGTCGAAACCTAAACCGGAGGTAGAATTTGCTTGTGGATCAGCATCAATCAATAAAACTCTCTTTTCCAAAACACCCAAGCAAGCCGCAAGATTTACGGATGTTGTTGTTTTTCCTACCCCTCCTTTTTGATTGGCAATTGCCACAATTTTTCCCATAGTAGTTCAATTCTATTTATTAGCATAAAGCAAAAAAATATGATTTTCGCTTTAATAAGTTAATTATCAGCACCAAATTTGCGCTTTGAAGATTAGCTGAATAGTTTTCTAAAATACAATTATTAAGAAAGGATACAAGGCAATTTTTGTCCTTATTATTCTAATTTTTAACAATTTCATGGTCACTCTTATTTGCGCAACACATCGTCCTCAAAATCAAACTACTGCGGTAGTAAATGCTTATGCTCAGATCTTGAAAAATAGAAGGGTGAATTTTCAAAAACTAGACATGGCTGAATTGCCAAAAGACTTTCCCTTTTATGGCGCTTTTGGGAACTCTCCAGATAATTTTAATGCTTTGGTTGAGGAGAAGATTAACAATGCAGCTCAATTTATTGTGATTGCACCAGAATATAATGGCAGTTTTCCAGGAATTTTTAAAACCTTTTTAGACATTGTCCCACCTAAGTTTTGGAATGGAAAAAATGTGGCATTGGTAGGAGTGGCAAGTGGTAGAGCAGGAAATCTTCGCGGACTAGACCACCTCACCAATATTTTTAATTATTTAAAGGCAGAGGTATATTCCAATAAAATTCCTGTTTCTGGAATTGATCAATTACTTGATGATAAGCAAACTTTATTGGACCAAGAGACCCTCCTTTTGCTCGAAGAACAAGCCAAGAATTTTTTGAAATAAAAAAAAGGGCAAAAAGCCCTTTAATTAAATATCTTCAAATTGAATATCGGTAAATGAATTTCCATTTTCCGAAACTGTTTCTTTTACTTCTGAAACTGTTTCTTGAGAATTATTATTCTCAGAATTGGAAGGGTTATTTACGTAATAATCAGGTTGATGAGTATCTGAAATTACCTCACTTCCTTTTTCAGAAACGATAAAATTGGTAACATCATCTAAGATATCTCTAAACCTTTCGAAATCCTCTTTGTATAGGTAAATCTTATGTTTTTTGTAAAAACTATTACCACCCTCATTAGTATGCTTTTTACTTTCGGTGATGGTTAGGTAATAATCATCTGCTTTGGTAGCTCTTACATCAAAAAAGTAGGTTCTTCTTCCTGCTCTTAAAACCTTCGAGTGAATTTCCTCTTTTCCGTGATCCAGTTGGTCGCTCATTTTTAAATTCTCGTTTTATACTCTGGACAAATCTAAAAAAAAACTAATATCACAGCCACCTATAAGGCTTATTTGACTATTTTTTTTGGTCAGACGGCCTTCTGAGAATCCTCTACTAACTGCTGTTCAAACATTTGAGCGTAGTATGCATTTAATTTTATTAGCTCATCATGCTTGCCTTTTTCTATTATTTTACCGTCTTCAAGAACAATTATTTCATCAGCATGCTTTACTGATGATATTCTATGGCTAATAATTAGGCTTGTTCTTTTTTCGCTGATCTTTTTTAAATTGGATAAAATGAGCTCTTCAGTTTCTGTGTCTACTGCAGAAAGACAATCATCAAAAATCATAAAGTTTGGATTTTTAATAATTGCTCGAGCGATGCTAACCCTTTGTTTTTGTCCACCAGAAAGTGTAATTCCTCTTTCTCCAACTCGAGTTTCATATTGTTTGGGAAAGTCCATAATATTATCATGAACCTGAGCATTTTTAGCTGCCTCAATAACCTTCTCTATGCTAGCCCCCTTCAAACCAAAGGCTATATTATTTGCCAAAGAATCAGAAAATAGAAAGGCCTCTTGTGGGACATAGCCAATTTCTTGTCTGAGGAGATTTAAATTCACTTCATTTATCTCCTGTCCATCTACTAAAATTTCGCCCTCATCCACATCATATAAGCGCCCAATAAGCTGGGCGATGGTTGATTTTCCAGAGCCTGTTTTGCCAATAATCGCAAGGGTTTTTCCTTCGTGAATGGTGAAACTCACTCCATCTAGTGCAAGAATTCCAGTATCGGGATAGGTGAAGCTTACATTTTTAAATTCAATTTTTCCTTTTAGATGAAGATCTTCATTACTAGGATTTGAAATTTCTGGGCTTATGCTAAGGAATTCATTAATTCTTTCTTGGGAGGCTGCAGCTCTTTGAACAAGGGAAGTTACCCATCCAATAGATGCCACAGGCCAGGTGAGCATGTTCACATAAATGATAAATTCAGCAATATTTCCTGTGGTTATTTTTCCCTTAATGGCTTCTTGACCGCCAATGTAAATAGTAAGTATGGTGGACAATCCAATCAGTAAAATCATAAGTGGGAAGAATAAGGAGTTTATTCTATAGAGCTCTTCATTTTTGGATAAATAGGCATTTGCTTCCTTGTTAAAATCATCTATGGATCTTTTCTCTCTCACATATGCTTTTAACACTCTAATTCCCGAAAAAGCCTCTTGTACAAAGGTGCTTATGCCACTTAATTGTCTTTGCACTTGTTCACTTTTGATATTAATCATCTTGCTCACATAATAAATGGCAATGGATAAAATAGGGAAGGGGGCGAGAACATATAGAGTAAGGCGAACATTAATGCTGAGCATTATTCCTATAATTATGATTAGGGAAATGCTCACATTTATAGTGTACATGATAGCAGGTCCTAAATACATCCGTACCCGGCTAACATCTTCACTAATTCTATTCATTAAATCACCGGTATTATTTCTTTTGTAAAATGAAATAGAAAGTTTTTGATACTGATCAAAAATTTCATTTTTCATATCAAATTCGATATACCTGCTTACTACGATTATAGTTTGCCTCATAAAAAACATAAACAAACCTTTTAGTAATGAGGCAGCAATTATTATTAGGCCATAGATGATCAATTGACTTTTCAGATCAGAGCTATCGTAGTTAGGATCAGATTGAAAGCCTTGAATAGCATCCTGAACAATGTCGAATGATGCTCTAACAAACTGTGCGGGAAACACTCCAAAAATCACAGAAATAATTACAAAGGCAACCCCAAGTGTCAGTCTGAACCTGTATTTATAAAAAAACTTATTTAAAACCCAAAGAGACTTCATCTGTTTGTAAGCTCAAAAATTTAGATTACTTTCGCGCTGCCTTAAGGCGCTATTTTTATTTTATAAGGAGAGCCCAAAAGTAAGGTAATATCCCTTTTTACCCGTATTAGAATATCAATAAAAGTGATGAGCGATCTTAAAATATTGAATGAAAAAGAAATTTCTGGACCAATTTTCGGTTCTGAATCTTTCAAAAACCACGAGCAACTGGTATTCTGCCAGGATGACGAAACCGGATTAAAAGCAATTATTGGAATACATAGTACCACTTTGGGCCCAGCACTTGGAGGCACCCGTATGTGGAATTATGAAAATGAAGCAGATGCTATCCGAGATGTATTGCGACTGTCTAGAGGTATGTCCTATAAAGCATCTATATCTGGATTAAATCTAGGTGGTGGAAAAGCCGTAATAATAGGTGATAGCCGCAAGGATAAAACAGACGCTTTAATGCGCAAATTTGGAGAATTTGTAAACTCCCTTTCAGGAAGATACATTACCGCCGAAGATGTTGGAATTACAACTCATGATATGGAAATGGTGAAATTGGAAACCGATCATGTAACCGGAATTCCAGTGAGCATGGGTGGTAGTGGCGATCCTTCTCCTGTTACCGCTTATGGTGTGTTTATGGGAATGAAAGCTTCCGCTAAATTTAAATGGGGAAGTGATGATTTAAGTGGGAAAAAAGTTTTTGTACAAGGTATTGGCCATGTTGGTGAAACCTTGGTAAAACACTTAACTGAATCTGGAGCCATTGTAAGCATTCACGATATACATGAAGATAGATTGCAAGAGGTTAGTAAAACCTATGGATCTACAATTTTCAGAGGTGAAGACATATTTGAAAGTGAAATGGATATTTATGCACCCTGTGCTCTGGGAGCAACCGTGAATAATCACTCCATATCAAAAATGAAATGTGAAATTATTGCCGGAGCAGCAAATAACCAACTTGCTAATGAGCAGATACACGGTGAAATGCTGAGAAGCAAAGGAATTTTATATGCTCCAGATTTTTTAATTAATGCAGGAGGATTAATAAATGTTTACTCTGAAATTGCAAATTATGACAGGGAAACAGCTCTTCGCAACACCGAAAACATTTACCATACCACCCTGGATATTTTTAAAAGATCCGAACTTGAAAATATTACTAGCCATACTGCAGCATTAAAAATTGCTATGGATAGAATAAGCAAGGTAAAATCTGAACAAGCCAAATAGGCGCTTAGTAGAAAAATACATGTTAAGTCGTAGACATATACGTATAAAAGTATTGCAGGCCCTTTACGAATTAGGAAAGGATGGTGAAATAGACACTGTGGTTGGTATTCGTAAACTGGAAAGAAGCATCGATCGTATTTTTGAGCTATTTCTGTATGAATTAAAGGCTATTTCCGATGTTCATCAATTTGCTAGGGAGCAGATAGAATTGAAAAGAAACCGAAAGCTACCTAGCAAAGAAGATTTAAACCCCAAGCTTAAATTTGTAGAAAACAGGTTTTTAGTTTGGCTAGAAAATAATATTCAGTTTAAATCAGGTATTGAAAAATTTAAGATCAACTGGGGAGATGAAAAGGAAATATTAATCCGGGTATTCAAGGAGTTTCAGGAAAGCTCAGAATATCAAGATTATATGTCTTCAGACGATAATAGCCTGGCCAATGATAAAAAGATTGTAAAAGTGTTTTATGGCAAACACCTAGTTTATAGCGAAGTATTCCACCAATTATATGAAGAAAAGGAATTGCATTGGGCGGATGATCTGGATGCAGCGCAAATGATGGTGGCCAAAACTTTAAAATCATTTGATGAAAGTTCCGATGATTCTACTTCCTTACCTAATTTGCTCAAGGATAAATCGGATTTAGATTTTGCAAAGGTGCTTTACAGAGACTGCCGAAAGAATGATGACAAATATGCAGAGCTTATCCACGCCAAAACCAAAAATTGGGAAATGGATAGAATTGCTCAAATTGATATTTTATTGATGAAAATGGCCCTTTCTGAATTGATTAATTTCAATCAAATCCCAATAAAGGTGAGCCTTAATGAGTATATTGAAATTAGCAAAGAGTATAGCACTCCTAAGAGCGGAAATTTCATAAATGGTATTCTTGATAAATTAAAAATCGACCTCACAGAAAACGGAGAGATAAAAAAAATTGGCAGAGGACTTCTTTAGCATTATTTTTGCTGCCTTAAAAATTATTAGACAACAAAACAATTCAAATAATAATTATGAAAAAATCAATTATAGCAATTTTCAGTTTTGCTTTAGTAGGCTTTAGCTCATGCGAAAATGCAGCTAATAAAATAAAGGATGGAGAAGTAGATACTACTTTAATAACTGCAGAGGGCACTCCTGAATTTACATTTACTGAAGAAAACCACGATTTTGGTATTATCGACGAAGGTGTAAAAGCTGAATATGATTTTGAGTTTACCAATACTGGTGATGCTCCATTAATCATTACCAATGCTCAAGGAAGTTGTGGATGTACAGTTCCTTCTCCACCAAAAGATCCTATTGCACCGGGTGAAACTGGGAAAATTCACGTTTCTTTTAATAGTTCTGGTAGACCAGGTAACCAACAAAAAACCGTTACTTTAAATGCCAACACTGTTCCTCCAACAAAGGTTTTAAGGATTTCTGCTCAAGTAACTCCAAAGCCAAAGCCTGAATCAGGAGCTACACCAGCTAAAGAGGAAGCAGCACCATCAACCATTTCTCAAGTAAAATAAAATATGACCCTATCAATATTGTTGCAAGCTGCTGGTGGATTTGATCCTCAGATCTTGATGTTTCCCTTACTTTTAATTGTTGCTTATTTCTTTTTAATAAGACCACAACAAAGAAGGCAGAAAGAGGAAAAAAAGTTTAGAGAGCAAATTGCGAAAGGAATGCGCATCGTAACAAATGGTGGTATCCACGGTAAAATACTAGACTTGCAAGAAACCACATTAACAATCGAAAGTGAGAATTCTAGACTTAAGATTGAAAAAAGTGCTATCAGTAAAGAGCTGAGCATGGCTTACCAAGTCCAGAAAGAGAAAGACAAGGAAAGCAAAAAATAAACTAGTTTTGAAACGGGCCTTGTGCCCGTTTTTTTATGATGGAAAAAAAGGAACAATCCAATAAGTGGTCACAAATTAAATCCTTCCTCACCGAAGGTAGTAATAGGGTAAAATTCTTTTTTATCCTGCTTTCTGTTTTCTTGTGGTTTCTTAGTAAACTCTCTAAAGAAGGATATACAGCAGTAATTGAATTTCCCGTGAAATATGAGAATAGTTCTCCAAATAAAACATTGGGAAAATTACCTAAGGAAAAAATTAAGGTTTCTATAAACTCTCCTGGTTTTACAATTTTGAAATACAAACTCAGAAGTTTTAGCTCCTTAAAAATTGACCTTGGCCAAGTAGAAAGAAAATTGGATCCTAAAAATTCGTACTGGCTTACAAATTCAGATTTGAGTATAATAGAAAATCAACTAGACCCGGATGTTCAGGTAAGATCGATTAGCCCTGACACCATTTATTTTGATTTTAATAAGCTCCTAACCAAGAAGCTTGCTGTGAAACTCAAATTGAAAGAAACCTTTTCCAAGGACCTTGGGATTTACGGTAGACCTATTATTAAACCAGATTCTATTGTAATAAGAGGACCAGAGTCTGAACTGGCAAAAATTCCATTTATAGAAACTGAATTACTCGAATTGGATGGAAATGAAGCCAAGCTTAAAAAGCAAATGGACCTATTGCTTCCAAAGAATAAAGGATTAGAATTTTCAAGTAAAAAGGTAAGAGTAGAATTGGAATTCTCTAAAATGACGGAGGCCAGTATCAACGTTCCCATTGAAATTGTGGGGCTACCTTCAAAATATCAGCTAAAGCTATTTCCGGAAAATGTGAAGTTGACCTATAAGATTGCCATTAGAGATTATGATAGGGTAAGTAGCTCGGACTTTAGAATATATGCCGATTGTAGCGATATTGAATCAAATTCAGATAAGAGATATTTAACTCTACAATCCTCCAATTATCCAGAATTTATTGAGTCCATCCATTTTGACCCCAAAAGGGTTGAATTTATCCTTAGTGCCAAATGATAGTTGGAATTACAGGAGGGATAGGTGCTGGTAAAACTACCGTGTCGAACATTTTCGGACAATTGGGAATACCTGTATATGAGGCCGACTATCACAGTAAAAATTTATTGGATATCGATGAAGAGCTGAAATCTTCACTTGTAGAATTGTTGGGAAATAGCATACTTAACAATTCTAAGATAGACAGGGAAAAGATGGCCGCCATTATTTTTAATGATGAGCAGTTGTTGAAAAGAGCAAATGCATTAATCCATCCTAGAGTAGCCCTGCATTTTGAAAAATGGAGAAATAACCAGAAATCTCCCTATATTATTAAAGAGGCAGCCATCTTGTTTGAAAGCGGAAGCTATAAAGATTGTGATAAGGTAATTGTGGTATCAGCTCCCAAAGAATTAAGAATAGAAAGAGTAAAAAAGAGAAGTGGCCTAAGCAGACAACAGATTATGGCAAGGATGGAAAAGCAATGGCCAGAGGAGCAGAAAATAAAATTGGCAGATTATATTGTTATTAATGACGGTGAGCACTCCTTGATTAAGCAAAGCTTAGATATTCATCGAGAATTATTGAATTTTTAGTTCTCAGAATTTTTTGAGAGTTCTTCTATTGGGATAAATTCAAAAATTACAAATTGCCATCCATTACTACTATTAAACTCTTTTACCTCCCTAAGCTGTGGATGATTTTGGGCCTTTTCCAAACTTGCACCATATTGAGTGTTCGGATATTTGTCATCCCAAATAAATAGGGCTTCCTTTTTGGGGAGTTTTATGATTTCCCAATTGACAATATTCCAATCAGATCGGACTGATTTATCCATAGGATTAAAGCCTAATTCAATTGCCAAATACGGTTTTTCGAGGACGAAATATTTTAGGTTAGGATAATTTATTTTGATAAATGGCGCTACGCTATCTTTTAGAAAACGATCTTCTACACTTAAAGTAGTGGCAATATTTTTATAGTGTTTAGAAATTGGATGCCTTGAAACGAAAATCAATTGCCCTACAATAAAAATAAGGGGTATAGCAATAGCCAATCTTTTATTCACTTTGGAAATTATTTGCTTAAAAAGATTTAATCCATCTAACATAATTAACCAAAGAAAGGGGAATACCACAATCATTACTCTTTCCAAACCAGCGCTGGCATATATTCCTAATGCCCAAACAATACTATGAGAGAGTATTAAGCCAATAGCCATCAAATGGATGAGCAAAAACTCATTCTTCCAAAACTTCTTCTCTTTGAATATTTTAATTAGCATTTGCAGGAATCCCAATCCTAATAGAATAAAAGCTGGACTCGCCAACATATATAGCAATCGTACAACATAGTGGAACCAAGGGCCACTTCCATAAGGGCTTTTCCCAGATTTATAGGGGATATCAAAAATCCAAAGGAAGCTATCAAAATAAACCAGTCTACCAATAATGGAATAACAAACATATCCTGTTAACAAGAATGGTAGATATTTCCATTTGTTATTGAAGAGGGCAAAAGCTGCAAATAGAATTAAAAATAATTGGGCTTCACTTCGGCAAAAGGGTAAAAAAGAAGCTAATATTAAAGCCCATGCAGTTTTGTTTACTAGTAATAGGTATACGGATACGATGCAAACTAAAGCTGAAAATGGTTCGGTAAGACCAGAAAGAAGGTAAACATATAATCCTGGAGCACTAAAGGCGATAATGGGAATAAACCAGGAAGTATCCTTCTTTAGTTTTACAGCCACCAAATAGCTAAAATAGGAGGCTAAGGTTCCGCACAGTATATTGAAAATCTTAATCCCAATGAAACCAAATTGCGCAAAAGGGGAGGAGAAGAATACAAAAAATGGTTTTCCCCAATGTCGGAACATTGAAAAGGTATCGTACCAACTATTTTGGGAAATAAAAAAATGGGCTAAAGAATCACCACCACCACCTGTTCCAGGTGTTATAATTGCTACAATACTTAGGCAAATAAAAATGAGAAGATGGATAATAATAACCAGCCTTTTCGTCATAAAATTTCAATATTACCTTTTCCTTCTCTAACTATTTCTATTTCCCCATTCGTTAAATCCACAACGGTAGAAGCATCATTATCTCCAAATCCACCGTCGATAATCAAATCCACCAAATGGTCATATTTTTCTTTTATTAGTTCAGGATCAGTAGTGTATTCAATAATTTCATCCTCATCATGAACCGAAGTGGCTACCATGGGGTTTCCTAGCTCCTTAACTATTTCTCTTGGAATATTATTATCTGGAATACGAATTCCAATAGTTTTTCTTTTGCTTTTGAAAAGCTTTGGAATAATATTATTGGCTTCCAAAATAAAGGTGAATGGTCCTGGTAGGCTCCTTTTCAAAATTTTATAGGTGGCAGTATCTACCTGTTTGGTATAGTCTGCCAAATGACTTAGGTCGTAAAAGATAATAGAGAAATTGGATTTTTCTAGTTTGATATCCTTTATACGTGCAATTTTTTCTAAGGCCCTAACTTTGGTTACATCGCAACCAAAAGAATAAACAGTATCTGTTGGGTAAATTATTACCCCACCTTTTTTTAAAACGGAAACCACCTTTTCAATTCCCTTGGGATTGGGATTGTCTGGATATAATTTTAGAATATCGGCCATGGTCTTTAATTTTCAGGAGAAATATAGAACAAAAAAGCCCAGCCTTTTAGACTGAGCTTCAATTATTTATTGTGTAGTAAAATTAATTACCTTTTTTATAATCTGCAAGAAATTGTTCTAAACCTAAATCCGTTAATGGGTGTTTTAGAAGACCAGTAATTGAGCTTAAAGGACCTGTCATCACATCGGCTCCAATTTCTGCGCATTGAATAACATGCATGGTATGTCTAATGGATGCAGCTAAAATTTCAGTTTCAAATCCATAGTTATCATAGATCAATCTTATTTTTTCGATCAACTCTAGTCCATCTGTGGAAATATCATCAAGTCTACCGATAAAAGGTGAAACATAAGTAGCACCAGCTTTAGCGGCTAATAAGGCTTGTCCGGGAGAGAAAACCAAAGTACAATTCGTTTTTATTCCTTGATCAGAAAAATATTTTAAGGCTTTGATACCATCTTTAATCATTGGAATTTTTACTACAATTTGGGGATGTAATGCAGCAAGGGCTTCTCCTTCCTTTACCATACCATCAAAATCAGTAGCTATTACTTCGGCGCTTACATCGCCATCCACCAATTCACAAATATTTACATAGTGGTTTTTAATATTCTCGGCGCCAGTAATTCCTTCTTTTGCCATTAGGGATGGATTGGTAGTTACACCATCCAAAACGCCAAGGTCTTGAGCTTCTTTAATTTGATCAAGATTGGCAGTGTCGATGAAAAACTTCATGTTTTATGAATTGAAAATTGGTTTAAAAAATTTTGGCAAAGGTACTAAGGTACTGTCAATTGAAGGCAAAAAAACCTGAATTAAAATTACAATGATGAAAAAAAAATGGAGGGATAAAAAGAAAAAAAGGCAAGCGATCCATATCACACCGCTCAACCAATTACCCTTGCTGCGTTCCCGCCCTGGGGGAGTTCATTAGGAGCTGGTTGTATGGGACTTGCCTTAGCTGGCAAAATTACAGTAAAAGTATGGAAAGAGAAAAGAATTTTTAATCTTTTCTCAGATTGCTTTTTAGCTATATTTGCGACTTATCGTGGAAAATAAAAAACAATGAACGAGATTATTAAAAAGAATTCTTCAAAATTTGGATTAATCAGTGGTGGAATTGCTATTGCCTATTTTTTGGCGGCTTACCTAATTGATGAAGCCCTATTTGTAAATATGATTTTGGGAATAGCTTTATGGATAGCCTATATCGTTTTTTTTATCCTCTCCGTGGCCCAATCCAAAAAAGCACTAGGTGGTTTTATTAGTTTTAAAGATGCTTTTAGTGGCTTTGTACTTACTGCCATAATTTATTCTCTTTTAGTAACTATGTTTTCCATCTTCCTTTTTAATGTCATGGATCCCGAATTGGGGCTTAGGTTAAAGGAGGCTTCTATTGAAAAGTCTATTGAAATTTGGGAATCGATTGGCCTAACTGATGATCAGATAAGTGAGTCGCTAGAAAAAATGGAGGCTATGGATACTTATTCGATCAGCAATCTTGGAAAGTCCTTTTTATATAGCATAATTGGTTATTCAATTTTAGGTTTGATTGTAGCAGCCATAATGAAAAAGGATAGACCTGTATTTCTGGATATGGAAGTGGATGATTTTGCAAATGACTCAGAGTCACAATCTTAGTTTTTATTTAAATGGATGTTTCAATTGTAATTCCCTTATTTAATGAAGACGAGTCTTTAGCTGAACTCCAAAGTTGGATTTCAAAGGTTATGGATAAAAATAACCTAAGCTATGAGATTGTTTTTGTAGATGATGGTTCCACGGATGAAAGTTGGATGGTGCTAAGTGAATTAGCAAAAACTGATCACCGGGTAAAAGCGATCCACTTTAGAAGAAATCACGGTAAATCTGCAGGTTTAAATGTTGGTTTTGCAGCAGCAGAAGGGGATGTTGTAGTTACCATGGACGCGGATTTACAAGATAGTCCTGACGAAATTCCAGAGTTATTTAGAATGATCCAAGAGGATGGTTTTGACTTGGTAAGTGGATGGAAAAAGGTGAGACATGATCCTATTTCTAAAACTATCCCCACAAAATTCTACAATTGGGCTACTCGAAGAATGAGCAAAATTGATCTCCATGATTTTAATTGTGGTTTAAAAGCTTATAAAAACGAAGTAGTAAAAAATATTGATGTCCATGGCGAAATGCATCGCTATATTCCCTTTTTAGCTAAAAATGCGGGTTTTAAAAAAATTGGTGAAAAGGTGGTTGCCCATCAAGCCAGGAAATATGGACACACAAAGTTTGGTCTGAATAGATTTATCAATGGACCATTAGATTTATTAACCCTAGCCTTTGTTTCTAAGTTTTCCAAAAGACCAATGCACTTTTTTGGCCTATATGGTACTTTAATGTTCATTCTTGGTTTTTGCTCTGCCTTGTATTTAGGAGTAAATAAATTGGTGGCACTTCACTATAATGAAAAGGCTTCCTTGGTAACTGATAATCCTTGGTTTTATATTTCTCTTGTAGCGATGATTCTAGGGACACAGCTGTTTCTAGCAGGTTTCTTAGCGGAAATTGTAACGCGAAGCAGCACCAAGAAAATAGTATATACCGTAGATGAAAGGCTCAACCTGCCCGATTAAAAATTTCAATTTTTAATTTTTTTCAGCTCTTTTATTCATACTATCTTTATCAAGTCATAGTTAAAGTTAAATCCCTTTTTTACTAATCCTTGTAACTTTGCAATGCTTATGAGATTTATCCTATTCACTTTATTAATTACTTTAAGTTTTCAAACTATTGCCCAAAAGAATCAAACCGACTCCAAAGGCAAAAGGCATGGCCCTTGGGAGAAAAAGTACGATAATGGCAAAACCAGGTATAGTGGAAATTTCGATCATGGTAAGGAGATCGGTTTATTTAAATTCTACTACGAAAAAGGAGCTCTAAAAGCGGAGAATTTTTTCCGTGATAAGGGTAGAACTTCCTATTGCAAACAGTATAGCGAAAAAAGATGTCTCGCTGCAGAGGGGAAATTTATTTCTGGTAAAAAGGATAGTGTATGGACCTATTACGATGCTGAGGGTAATGTCTTGTCGAGAGAGAGTTTTGTAAATGATATTAAAGATGGACCATCAATCACCTATTATCCCAATAAAAAGGTGGCAGAAAAGGTTCATTTCAAAAATGGGATTAAACAGGGCCCATGGATACAGAATTATGGAACTGGTAAAAGAAAAATAAAGGCCACCTATAAAAATGGGAAACTATCTGGTGAAGCCTTATATTATAAAGATAATGGTGAAATAAGAGCCAAAGGATTTTATAAGAATGGCCTAATGGATGGTACCTGGTATTATTTTAATGATAAAAAAGAAGTGGAGCGCAAGGAACATTGGAAAAGAGGAATTCTTCAAAAAGACGAACAAGAAGGTTCTAATGAATTGGAAGAGCAAACTGAGAAATAAAAAATGGCCAAAGTTGTAGTTGGATTAAGTGGTGGAGTAGATAGTAGTGTTGCTGCCCAAATATTAGTGGAGCAAGGGCATGAGGTTATTGGCTTATTTATGAGGAATTGGCATGATGAAAGTGTAACTCTTCATGATGAATGCCCATGGATAGAAGATTCAAATGATGCTCTTTTAGTGGCAGAGAAACTTTCTATTCCCTTTCAAGTTGTTGATTTAAGTGAAGAATATAAAGAAAGGATCGTAGACTATATGTTCGCCGAATATAAAGCGGGTAGAACTCCAAACCCGGATGTATTATGCAACAGGGAAATAAAATTTGACAGCTTTTTGAAAATAGCTTTAAACCTTGGCGCAGATTACGTAGCTACTGGTCATTATTGCAGAAAAGATTCCATCCATAAGGATGCTAAAACTATCCATAGATTGTTGGCGGGTAAGGATAAGAATAAGGACCAGAGTTATTTTTTATGTCAATTAAATCAGGAACAATTGTCTAAAGCCATTTTTCCAATTGGAGAACTACAAAAGTCGGAGGTTAGGAAAATTGCCTTGGAAAATGAACTGGTTACTGCAGAGAAAAAAGATTCCCAAGGATTGTGTTTTATTGGTAAAGTAAGGTTGCCTGATTTTTTACAGCAGCAGTTAAAACCAAAAAAAGGTGAGATAATTGAAATTCCACAAAGTGGAGAATGGGAAGGCAAAAGAGCTTCTTCCAATATTGAATATGAAAATTTATCCCAACCCTTCCGATTTGATCCTAATGATGGTAAAAAGGTAGGCGAACATAATGGGGCTCATTATTTTACTATAGGTCAAAGAAAAGGTTTAGCAGTAGGCGGTACTCCAGAACCACTTTTTGTATTAGCCACGGATACAACTAATAATGTTATTTATACAGGGCAGGGAGAAAATCATAAAGCCCTAAGTAAAAAAGGACTTTTCATAAAATCTGTAGATATCCACTGGCTAAGAAATGATTTTGAATTAAAGGATGGTGATAGTGAGGAGTTCTTGGTGAGAATTAGATATAGACAAGAATTGGTGAAAGCTACACTCTATAAGGAAAAACAGGGATTGTATATCATTTTTGAAAAGGAACAGAAGGCTATTACGCCTGGCCAATTTGCGGCTTGGTATAAAGGTGATGAATTAATGGGTTCCGGAGTTATTGACTATTAAGCATATGAAAAAATTTATACTATTTATTTTTCTTTTGGGTTTTGTCCAGCTCAAATCTCAATCCTTAAGAGTTTATTTTAAAGATAAAGCCTATATAAAATCTTCAATTTCTGTGGAGGATGTTGCGCTTAGTCCTAAAGCTATCCAAAACCGCTATATGAGGAATATTGGCTTTAATGAGGATGACCTTCCCATCCCTGAAAGCTATTTAACTAGCTTAAGAGAAGTAGGAGCGCAAATAATTGGAAAAAGTAGATGGTTTAATTGTGCTTTGATAAAAGGAGTTTCGGAAGATCAGCTGCTACAATTTGATTTTATAGCCAAGGTGGAAATTGCTGAGAAATACAATGTGGATTTCGCGGAGATTTCAAATCAAAAAAGCAATAAAAGCACTTCAAGTTTTAATTATGGTCTGGCACGCCAACAAATTGAAATGGTGAGAGGAGAAATTCTACACGATTTTAATTTTCAAGGACAAGGAATGACCATTGCCGTGATAGACGGTGGATTTTCTGGTGTAGATACAGGAAAAGCATTCGACAGCCTCTGGATGAATAATAGGATTTTAGGGACCAAGTCATTCGTGAATTCTCATCCCACCATCTATGAAGATGGATCCCATGGAACAAGAGTACTTTCTGTATTAGGAGCACATTTGGAAGGGCAAATTATTGGTAGTGCCCCCAAAGCAAACTATTGGCTGCTAAAAAGTGAAAAAGAGAGTTCGGAAAAACCAGTGGAAATGGATAATTGGTTAATGGCTGCAGAATTTGCAGATAGTGTTGGTGCAGATATTATTAGCTCTTCTCTAGGTTATAATGAATTTCAGGGAGGTACTGGAAACCATGTTTATGCAGATATGGATGGCAATACTACAATTGTAACTAAGGCTGCAGACAAGGCTGCTTCCAAAGGCATTTTGGTGATCGTAAGTGCCGGTAATGAAGGAAATGGAGCTTGGAGGCATATAACCGCTCCTGCAGATGGTGATAGTGTTCTGGCCATTGGTTCCGTTACTAACCTTCAAAATATAAGTAGCTTTAGCAGTAGAGGACCAAGCTCAGATGGTAGAATCAAACCCAATGTTGTAGCTATGGGGCAAGCTACAGCAAACTCTAATGGAAATACAGTAAACCTTGGGAATGGAACCTCATTCTCCTGCCCCATAGTTTCGGGTATGGCGGCTTGTTTATGGCAATCAAATGTTTTAAAAACTAATATGGATATTTTTTATGCCATCCAAAACTCTGCAACCATTGCTGGCTTTCCCAATAACGACTACGGTCATGGAGTGCCAAATTTTGAATTAGCATTATACAATACTATTGGACTTGATGAAGGGCATGAAAAAATGCAATTATCTTTTTTTCCAAACCCTGTTCTTGATGAATTGAGAATTAAATGCTCAATAAACCCTACGGAATTAGTAGCCATAACTTTGTTTGATGCTCAAGGAAATTTAATTCTGGAATTGGAAAGGACATTTATTGGAAGTGAAATAATAGTTGATTTCCCCTTTTCTCCAGGTGTTTTTTTCCTTAGAATGAATGTAGACGGTAAAATGTACACTCAAAAAATTATCAAATAATGGAGAATAGAATCTGTAAATTATTTGGAATTGAATACCCTATTATTCAAGCTGGAATGATATGGTGTAGTGGCTGGGAATTGGCTTCGGCAGTGAGCAATGCTGGTGGACTTGGAATAATTGGGGCAGGAAGCATGTATCCAGATATTTTTAGAGAGCATGTGCAAAAGTGTAAAAGAAATTGCCAAAAACCATTTGCAGTAAATATTCCTATGCTTTATCCTAATGTGGAAGAGTTGATGCAGATAATAGTAGAGGAGAAGGTTCCTATTGTTTTTACCTCTGCAGGGAATCCAAAAACATGGACAGCCATGCTTAAGGAAAAGGGGATAAAAGTGGTTCATGTGGTGAGTAGCGTAAAATTTGCCTTAAAAGCACAGCAAGCTGGTGTTGATGCTGTGGTTGCCGAAGGATTTGAAGCTGGAGGACATAATGGACGAGAAGAAACTACTACATTTTGTTTAATCCCCATGGTTAAGGAAGTATTAGAAATACCCTTAATTGCGGCAGGTGGAATTGCTACTGGTAAACAGATTTTAGCCGCTAGAATTTTAGGAGCTGATGCAGTTCAAATTGGTTCTCGGTTTGTTGCCACTGAGGAAAGCTCAGCACATATAGCCTTTAAACAGGCTGTAGTGGATGCAAAAGAGGGAGAAACAGAATTAACCCTAAAGGAGTTGACCCCTGTTCGACTAATAAAAAATCCATTTTATAATAAGATACAAGAAGCTTATAATCGTAAGGCAGATGTTGAGGAATTAAAAGAAATTCTGGGTAGGGCAAGAGCCAAAAAAGGAATGTTTGAAGGAGATCTTGTAGAAGGTGAATTGGAAATTGGCCAAATTTCTGGGATGATAAATGAAGTTCTTCCCGCAAAAAAAGTGTTTGAAAATCTGATAAGTGAATATAAAGATGCTTTACTCAACCAAAGCCACCTTTAAATTACAATTTCAAAATTGATCGAAAATCGCCTTTTGATTGAGTTTACGAATCCGGATTTTTATGAATTCAAAATAGCATGTTTGCCTAATGGAAAGATCATGCTGACTAAGTAAATATTTACATGGGGCTATTGTGGGACTACTTTAGTGAAAAATTCCTACACCCATGAAAAACTCAATATTTAAAACACTACTTATTTTAATTTTCACCATTGGTTCCTATCTATCAACCAATGCCTCACATTTATTAGGAGGAGAAATTACTTGGGAATGCGCCAATAACGGTGATTATATTTTCACGCTTACCTTATACCAAGATTGTAATGGAAATCAGATTTTAGGTCCCCCAGAAACCATTAATAACCCAGCGGGAACAAATATAGTTTGCACTCTTATTAGTGAGACAGATATTTCACCAAGCTGTTGGAATCCTAATGATCCACTTTATCCGAGCCAAATAACCTGTCAAGCAGCAATTAACAACCCTCCTGGAAACCCTGACATCCCCGGTGCTGTTAAAAAATTCGTTTTTAGATCAGGTCTAGTATCTTTAAATGGTGTACCACCTGTTAATGGTTGGGAGTTCTCTTGGTCTGATTGCTGCAGGCCATCTGGAAATCAAAACACAAATTCAACAAATTATTATTTAAGGGCGAAAATGTATCCCTATATTGATGCAAACGGGCTAGCATTAAATACATCAACCTGCTATGATAACTCTCCATTTTTTGCCGAAAATGGTTCTCCAGTTATTTGTACAGGTAATAAATTTGTTTACAATCATTTAGCAGCTGATGTAGATTTGGATTCCTTGGCTTTTGGGTTTGCAGATCCTTTAACTGGAGCTAATAATCCTGTAGTTTGGAACGCGGGATTCTCTAGCAATTTACCCTACCCTGATGGTACTGAAGATCCTTCAAATGGTCCTGTTACCTTAAATGCAGTAACAGGAGAGATGACTATGGATATCAATAGTTTTGGAACAACAGCTGCTGCTGGATCTTATGCTAGTTGTGTAAAAATTGAAGCATGGAGATGTGGGCAATTAATTGCCGAGGTATTTAGAGATGTGGCCATTTCTATGCAAGACAATTGTCCGGGAAATACCAAGCCCTCAGCGGAAATCGATACAGCTTTATTCAAAACTGTAAAGCGATTAAATACGGATACCTATTATGTTCAAATTTACCCAGGAGATACCATAGACTTTAATCTGAGTGCTCAAGATTTTGATTTTCTTCCAAATGGAACTCCGCAAACCATTTGCTTCGAAGCAGGAGGTTTAGAAGTTTCAAGTCCAAGTCTTGGAAGCGGTACTGGCTGTTTAGGAGCTAGCCCTTGTGCTAAAATAAATCCAGTTTCTCCTCAAACAGGATATTGCCAGGGATTGCAAAATACCATGAATTTCTTTTGGACACCAACTTGCGATCATTTAGGGTTTAGCAATGGATGTGGCTCCCCAACGAGCACCTATTATTTCACCTTAAAAATGACAGATGACGGCTGTCCAGCACCTGCAGTTTCTATTACCACATTAATTGTTGATGTTTTAGCTGGGGATCCAAATCCGCCTGTGCTAACAAGTTTGTTCCAACAAACCAATGGGGATATTGATGTAAAGTGGAATCAAACTATTCAGGATAGTGCTTTGGATTTTAATTATTATAAATTGTTTGGGTCTAGCACCATTAATGGTAACTATGTGAGCTTAGATTCTATTCCAAAAATTGATAGTCTTCAAACAACCATTCCTTCAGGGTCTGGATACAAACATTTCTATTTAATTAAAAGCACAGGAGCTTGTGATTTTCTTTCTGGAAATAGCGACACATTGAGCCTTATAGAAATGAATTTAGCGGTAAGCCCACCTTCCCCAAATTCCCGATTTGCTGATTTACAATGGAATGCGATTCACAACCCTTTATTAGAAAGTTCTAGAAAGTATTATGAGATTTGGATAAAAACAAGCTCAAATGCTTGGCAATTTTTGGATAAGGTTGATGAGGTACCAAACGCCCCTAGAAATTACATCTATAGCTTTAAGGATACCCTAAATGTCTGTGATGAGATTGTAGAATTTCAGATAAGATTGCAGGATACCGTAGAAGGACATTGGTCTGGTTCAAACTATATTTCAGAACAATTTAGCGATAAGAATAACTCAGATATTATTGCTATAAGTTCTGCTACAGTAGATGCCGATGGAAAATCAAATTTAACATGGTCAGCAAGCAGTTTAGATGATGTGATAGAATATGAAGTAAGATTTAATGACCCTGTTAATGGCTGGTCTACAATAGACTTATTACCAATTGGAACTCCTATGCCTTATGTTTGGACAAATAGTCAAGCTTCCATGCGTTCGGAGGAATTTAAAGTAGTTTCCATTGATAGCTGTGGAAACCCAAGTAGGGAAGATGTTACCATTTCACATGAAACCATGCACCTTCGGGCCAATCTCAATAGATGCGATGGCGTCGTAAGCTTGGGTTGGAATTTTTATAAGGGATTTAGTGCCGGAGTAGGAGTTTATAATTTATATATGAAAGAAGATGGTGGAGCCCCAATACTTTTATTTACTGGAACCGATCAGGATAGTAATTATGTGAAGGATAACCTTAGCGCTGGAGCTGAATATTGTTTTTATGTTGAAGCTTTTGATGCTAATAGTCTTTATTCTTCCAAATCAAATGAAGCTTGTGTAATTGCAGATGTTCCAAAAAAATCGAAAATCTTGTATTTAGCAAGCGTTTCCAATAATTATTTACGGGAGTCTATCGATCTTAAAGCCTTTGTGGATGGAGAAGCAGATGTAAAAAGCTATGATATAGAAAGAGCAACAGAAGAAAATGGAATTTACTCAGTAATTGGTACAGTTGCCCAACCAAATGGAATTCCATTTGTTATTGATTTTAGCGACTTTTCTGCCGATCCAGAAATTACATATTACTACCGGGTTAAGGCTCAAAACCTTTGTGGAGGTGTGGAATCATTGAGTAATACATCTAGAAATATAGTTTTAGATGTTAATACAAATCCCAATATGAATAATAAGAGCTTTTGGAATTCCTATTTGGGATGGGGAGGAAATGTAGGAAGATATGACATCTATAGAAGTGTAAATGATGAAACAAATTATCAACTAATTGCCTCAGTAGATGGAGATGATACCATTCACTATGATAATATTTTGAGCTTTGGGAATGAAAGTGGGAAATTCTGTTATTATATTCAAGCAGTGGAAGATAATAATCCACTTGGTTTAGTGGATGTTAATGGCCAGCCCTTTCAAAGTCTTTCAAATAGGGTTTGTGTAAATCAAAAAGCAAAGGTTTTTGTACCTACTGCATTTAGACCAAGTAGCGATATAGAAGCTAATAAATGGTTTGGACCGAGTATGAGATTTGAAAATATTGAATCCTATGATTTTTATATTATGAATAGATGGGGTTCTATAGTTTTTAGAACTTCAGATCCTAATGAATTTTGGGATGGTAAACAAGATGGTGCAACAGCTCCATTAGGTGTTTATGTTTACTATTTGAAGTACTCCACCGAAAATGATATTGAGAATGAAGAGAAGGGAACTTTCTCCTTAATCAATTAGATCTAAAATTTCTTAAACTAATTTAAATGGCCCCTTTTATAGCGAAGGGGCCTTTTTTAGCTTCTTATACTTAGGGAAATACACTAATCACTAAATCAGCGTTGGATTAATTAAATTCTAATGTATTTTTGAGAAAATTTTATAGAATGAGATCATTAAGCAGATTATTATTGGTTCTAAGCCTCTTCCTTGGTTTTCAAACGGCTAAAGCCACACACCTTCTAGGAGGAGAAATTACTTGGGCTTGTTCAAGTAATGGAAACTATATTTTTACTTTGACTCTTTACAGAGATTGTAATGGTATTCCACTTGGAACAAATGCTCAAACCATAAATAATCCGGCTGGAAGTAATATCACTTGTAATTTTGTTAGCCAAACCGATATTTCCCCTGACTGTTGGAATCCATCTAATCCTTTGTATCCGGTTCAAATAACATGTGCTGCTGCGGTGGCCAATACTGGTCCAGATATTCCTGGAGCAGTAGAAAAATATGTTTATAGATCAGCAGCGATACCTTTGAATGGAGTACCTCCTGCTGCGGGATGGGAATTCTGGTGGAGTAGCTGTTGTAGACCTTCTGGAAACCAGAATACTAGTTCTGGGCCTTATTATTTAAGAGCTAAAATGTTTCCCTACACCGCCCCAGGTGCAACTTCGCCTTCTAATGTTTCAACTTGTTTTGACAATTCCCCCATCTTTGCCGAAGATGGTTCTCCAGTAATTTGTACAGGATATAAATTTGTATATAATCACCTTGCTGCGGATCTAGATCTAGATTCATTATCATTTGGCTTCGCTGATCCACTTCAATCTGCGGGAAACCCTGTGGTTTGGAATCCAGGTTATACAAGCCAACTACCCTTTCCAGATCCATCTGAAGACCCAACTAACGGTCCAGTTACTTTAGACCCCGTGTCTGGTGAAATGGAAATGGAGGTTAACCAATTTGGTTCAAGTTCAAGTTCTGGTTCCTATGCGAGTTGTGTAAAGATTGAAGCCTGGAAAAGTTGCCAATTAGTAGCTATAGTTTACAGAGATGTAGCAGTTTCAATGGTGGGAGGTTGCCCTGGTAACCTTAAACCTGCTTCCGAAATCGACACGGCTCTATTTGAAAATGTAAATAGATTGAGTACTAACGTATATCAAGTGTCTGTATATCCTACAGATACCATTGATTTTGAATTAAGTGCTCAAGATTTTGATTTCCTACCAAGTGGTTTGCCACAGAGTATCACTTTTGCCGCAGGAGGCTTACAAGTTTCCAGCCCTTTAGGTTCTGGTACAGGTTGTTTGGGAAATGGGACTTGCGCAAAAATTACTCCAGTAGCTCCACAATCCTCTTATACCCAAGGTTTAAATAATACCGTTCGATTCTTTTGGGCACCAGATTGTGGTCATTTAGGAGCCGTAAGTGGTTGTGGTAGTGTTACAAGTACCTATTATTTTACCTTAAAAATGATTGATGATGGTTGTCCAGCACCTGCTGTATCTATTACCACTCTTATTGTTGATGTATTAGCGGGTGATCCATCACCTCCGCCTCTTACTAGTTTATTCCAACAATCCAATGGAGATGTAGATATTCTTTGGAATCAGGCACTTCAAGACAGCGCTTTGGATTTCAATTATTATAAAATATTTGGAGCAACCAATATTAATGGCCCTTATTCTGTTGTAGATTCTATAATACCTATTGATAGTCTTCAAACAACCATGCCGGCAGCTTCAGGATTTAACCACTTTTATATGGTGAAAAGTACGGGTGCTTGTGATTTTATATCAGAACCAAGTGATACCTTGAGTTTAATAAACATGAATTTATTAGCCACTCCTCCTGCACCAAATAGCGAGTATGCAGATATTTCATGGACTGCCCTACATGCCCCACTTTTAGGAACATCGCGAAAGTATTATGAGATTTATGCAAGAACAGCAGTTGGCGCTTGGGTATTTATTGAAAAAATTGATGAGGTTCCAAATGCTCCATCAAATTATGTTTACACCTTCAAAGATACCGTTCAGTTTTGTGATGATATTGTAGAATTTCAGGTTAGGGTAGTGGATACAGTAAATGGAAATATTTCGGGCTCCAACTATCAAAGTAGCAGGTTTAGTGATAAAACCAATGCCGATATTATCAGATTAGATAGTGTTACTGTAGTTAATAATCAGTCAACCTTTAGTTTTAACCCCACCTCCTCCGGTGATGTTATTTATTACTATATCTTTTTTAATGATCCATTAAACGGTTGGATAACAGTTGATTCTATTCCAGTGGGAACGGCAATGCCTTATACCTGGACAGCAAGTATGGCTGATACTCGTTCGGAACAATTTAAAGTGGTAACCATTGATAGTTGTGGAAATATTAGTGATATACAGCTTGTTGTTTCTCATAATACCATCAACCTAAGGACTTATCTTAATAGATGTGATGGTACAGTAAGATTAGGTTGGAATGCATATGAAGGATTTGCCAATGGCGTTGGTGGATATAATGTTTATATGAGGGAAGATAATGGTAGCGGATTTGGAAGTCCAATTTTACTATTCACTGGATCAGCTCAGGATACTAGCTATACAAGAGAGAATCTTACAGCTGATACAGAATATTGTTTTTATGTGCGAGCTTATAATGGAGATACAACCAAAACTTCTACTTCCAATGAATCCTGCATAATTGCCGATGTACCTCAAAAATCAAGAATTCTTTATATGGCTCAAGTGAGCAATAACTTTTTGAGAGAATCTATAGATCTTAAAGCGTTTATAGATGGCGAAGCGGATGTAAAAGGATATGATATTGAGCGTTCCACAGAGGAAAATGGAATCTATGAAGTTATTGGAAATGTAGCAAAACCTCTAGCTTTACCTTATGTGGTGAACTTTAGCGACTTCTCAGCAGATCCTGAAATAACATATTACTATAGATTAAAATCTCATAATTTATGTGGGGGTATCGATGGGATTAGTAATACAGCTAGAAATATTGTGCTAAATGTAGAGCCCAACCCGAATCTTTCTAATAAGGTGATTTGGAAGCCTTATGGTGAATGGGGTGGAGGCGTTGGCCGATATGATATTTACAGAAGTGTTGATGATAATACTGATTATCAATTAGTAGGCACAAATGCTGGTGATGATACCACCTTTGTAGATGATATATCCGCTTTTGGAGAACAAACAGGAAAGTTCTGCTACTATGTATTAGCCGTTGAAGATAATAACCCACTGGGATTTGTAGATGACAATGGACAACCATTCACCAGTGTTTCCAATCAAATATGCAAGAACCAAAAGGCTCGAGTATATGTTCCCACAGCTTTCCGTCCGGATAGTGATATTGAGGCGAATAGAGTATTTGGACCGAGCATGAGGTTTGAGGAGATTGATCAATATGATTTTTATATCCTGAATCGTTGGGGAGCAATTGTATTTAGAACTTCGGATCCAGCTGAGTTCTGGGATGGAAAAATTGAAGGGGAAAACGCTCCAATGGGTGTTTATGTATATTATCTCAAATTCTCCACCTTGGAAGATATGAGCCAAGAAGAAAAAGGAACCTTTACCTTGGTAAGATAATTTTATAGATTTATTTAAGAATTAGCCAAAGCCCCGATTGTATCGGGGCTTTTTTTATGCATATAAATGCATATAAAGTCAGTAATTATTGTTATTTTCGCGTGCAATTTTTAACTAAAATTGCTTTCTCCCATGCCATTACAATCAGAAAAAATATTAGGTGAAGCACTTACCTACGATGACGTACTTTTAGTTCCTGCTTATTCTGAAGTCCTTCCAAGGGATGTGGATTTAAGTACAAATTTCACTAGAAATATCAAGTTAAAAACTCCAATTATTTCTGCAGCAATGGATACTGTTACAGAATCTTCCATGGCCATTGCTATAGCGCAGGATGGTGGAATTGGAGTTTTGCATAAGAATATGAGCATTGAGCAGCAGGCGGTGGAAGTGAGGAATGTAAAAAGAGCCGAAAGTGGAATGATCTTAGACCCGGTTACTCTTAATGAGAATGCGCTGGTTTCGGATGCCAAAAAAATGATGGCTGAATATAAGATTGGTGGTATTCCAATCGTAAATGAAGATAAAAAGTTAATTGGGATAATCACCAATAGGGATTTGCGTTTTGAAAAAAACAACGATCGACCATTGACTGAAATAATGACCAAAGAAGGGCTTATTACCACCCATCAAAATACTTCTTTGCAGGAGGCAGAATTAATTCTTCAGGATTATAAGATTGAAAAACTCCCAGTAGTTAAGGATGATAATACTCTTATTGGTCTAATTACCTATAGAGATATCACCAAATTAAGAATAAAACCAAACGCTTGTAAAGATAGTTATGGAAGATTGAGAGTGGCAGCTGCTGTAGGTGTTACTCCCGATGTATTGGAAAGAGTTACGGCCCTGGTGGAGTCTAATGTAGATGCGGTGATTATTGATACTGCACATGGCCATACTAAAGGCGTGGTAGATGCCTTAAAAAAGGTGAAAGGCAAGTTTCCTGAGCTGGATGTAGTAGTAGGAAATATTGCTACCGCAAAAGCAGCTAAATACCTTGTTGAAGCTGGAGCAGATGCTGTAAAAGTTGGTATTGGTCCTGGATCTATTTGCACCACACGTGTTGTTGCGGGGGTTGGATATCCACAATTATCAGCAGTAATGGAAGTTGCCAAAGGAATTAAAGGCTCCGGGGTACCGGTAATTGCAGATGGTGGTATTCGATTTACTGGCGACATTGTTAAAGCAATTGCCGCAGGTGCAGATACCGTTATGTTAGGTTCCTTGTTCGCAGGTACAAAGGAGTCACCTGGAGATACCATTATTTACGAAGGAAGAAAATATAAAACCTATAGAGGAATGGGATCCATAGAAGCTATGGACAAAGGCTCCAAGGATAGATATTTTCAAGATGTTGAAGATGATATTAAAAAATTAGTACCTGAAGGTATAGTAGGAAGAGTACCCTATAAGGGAGATGTTGGAGAAGTGATGTACCAATTTATTGGAGGTCTTAGAGCCGGAATGGGATATTGTGGCGCTAAAGATATTGCCAGTATCCAGGAAAATGGCCAATTTGTAAGAATAACCACAGCCGGACATAATGAAAGTCACCCTCATGATGTTCAAATAACTAGGGAGGCACCAAATTATAGCCGTAAATAATTTTTCATTTAGTTTGTAAACCAAAATTGAAACCTTAAAAATGAAGAGACTACTTTTAATTGCATTATTCTTTGCAGCGTCTTTAAACGCCAATTCACAAGACCTAAACAATGAAATTCTTTTTTCAGTAGGAGAAGATAAGGTAACAGCCGAAGAGTATATGGCTGTTTACAATAAGAACAGGAATCTAGGTGAGGATATAGATCCCAAAACCGCTAGAGAATACCTAGACCTTTATCTGAATTTCAAATTAAAAGTCCATGAAGCCAAGGAATTGGAAATGGATAAGGAAAATCGCTTTATTCAAGAATTTAATTCCTACCGCAACCAATTGGCAAAACCCTATTTATCGGATAAGGATATTACACAGGAGCTATTAAAAGAGGCCTATGAGCGAATGAAATTGGATGTTAGAGCATCTCACATCATGCTCGCCGCTTCTGAGGATTCTGATGATATGACCAAGGAGAAAGCCTTTGCAAAAATTAAATCCCTGAAAGCTCGTCTGGATGCTGGCGAAAGTTTTGAAAAACTGGCTCGCGAATATTCCGCAGATACTTATTCCGCAGAAAGAGGTGGAGATTTAGGATTTTTCACCGTATTTGGAATGGTTTATCCTTTTGAATCAGCGGCATATAATCTTGAAATAGGAGAAATTTCAGATCCTATTCAAACCAGATTCGGTTTCCATCTTGTAATGAAAACTGATGAAAGACCAGCAAGAGGTACCATAGAAGCATCTCATATTCTATTAATTTCCAATGAAAAATCTAGTCAGGAAGAAAAAGATGCTGCTGAAAGAAAAATTAAAGAAATCCACTCTCAGATATTAGGCGGAATGTCTTTTGAAGATGCAGCAATGAAATATAGTGAAGACCGTGCAACTTCTAAAAGAGGAGGCCTACTTCAACCATTTGCTATTAATAAAATGTATCCCGAATTTGAAGAGGCAGTATTTGCCCTGAAAAGTGAAGGTGATATTACTGAACCTGTGAAAACTCCAGTTGGTTGGCATATTATTAAACTAATGTCAAAACCAGGTATTGATTCTTTTGATAAGCTAAAAAGGGAATTAAAGATTAGAGTGGATAAGGATAGCAGATCCGAACAAAGTAGAGAGAGTATTGTAAAAAGATTGAAATTAGAATACAATTTCCACGAACATCTTAAAGTAAAAAAGGAAGCCTTCGCACAAATTGATGAATCTCTTTTGAAAATGGCTTATAGCTCCGAAAATGCCAAGGGAAAGGATAAAGTTCTTTTTGAATTTAAGGACAATAGTTTTACAGTAGGAGAGTTCCTCTTATTTGTGGATAATACCCAAAGTAAATCTAGAAAGTCTAATAACCTTAGAAAGGAGATTAGAACTGCATACAATCGCTTTGTAGACGGTAAATTAATAAACTACGAAAAAACCAGATTAGAAGATAAATATCCCGAGTTTAGAATGTTGGCAAGAGAATATTATGAGGGTATATTATTATTTGATCTAACCGAAAAAAGAGTTTGGAAAAAGTCTGTTATTGATACTCTTGGTTTAGAGAACTTTTATGCTTCCCATAAAAATGACTTTATGTGGGAAACTCGCTATGATGTTCAAATAATTGATGCTGCCAGTAAAAAATTGGCGAAAAAGGCCAAAAAAATGCTATTGAATGGAGACTCTATTCAAATGGTATTAAATAGCTTAAATGAAGATTCTGAGCTAAATATTAAAATTGATGAAGATGTGTTTGAGGAAAGTGAAAATGACCTTTTAACAGAATATAAGCCTGAAGCTGGAGTTTCTAAAACAATTAAGAAGAATTCGAGATACTTTATAATGATAGTGAAAGATAAGAAGGCACCAACGAATAAAACTTTGGAAGAAGCTCGTGGTTTGGTGATAAGCGCTTATCAAAACAAACTGGAAAAGGATTGGATTGCAGAACTCAAAGGAAAATATGAAGTGAGTATTAATGAGGAGGTATTGGAAAAAGTAATTCGCATTCTTGAAGAAGAAAAATAAATACAGCCTCAGCATTGCTTTGTTGATTTCTATACTTTGTGCTTCTTGCCAATTTATTAAGCCTTCTGAGGAAGAGGATAAAGGTGAGGTGATAGCTAGAGTTTATGATAGATACTTGTATGAAAGTGACCTTAATCCTGTATTAGAACAAAAGGGAAATTTGAGTTCTAGGGATAGCCTTTCCTTAGTACAGAATTTTATTAATATTTGGGCCAAAGATCAGCTTATGCTTTATAAAGCTGAGTTTAATCTAAATGAAAATCAAAAGAATTTTGATGAGCAGATTACCAAATATAAAAACGACCTTTTAAAATTCACCTACCAGGAGGAATACCTACAACAAAATCTGGATACCAATATTAGTACTCAAGAAATTGAGGAATATTACCTGTCTAGCCGCGAGAATTTCCTGCTAAAGGAGAATATCTTAATCGCCAACTATATAATCATTAGTACCAACGCACCCAAACTTAGTGATGCTAGGGATTGGTTTAAGTCTAAAGAAAAGGAAGACCGGGAAAACTTAAGAGACTTTGCTATTAAGTACAGCAGGGAGTTTTTTCTCGAGGATAGTAGTTGGCTAAGTTTTGACAGACTGGCTTCAAAAATTCCATTTGAAAAAGGAATAAATCAATCCGAGCTTTTATCCAATAATAATTTCCTAGAAATTTCAGATACGAATAAGATATATTTACTGGAAATCGTGAATTATAAATTGAAAAATAGTCACGCCCCATTAAGTTATATCAAAAATATTATTAGAAATATTCTTATCAACAAGAAAAAATTAAAGCTCTTAGCAGATTTGGAAAAGAATTTACTTTCCGATGCGTTAGAGAAAAAGGAATTCGAAACCTATAAATAATGAGGAAAATCTTGAGCCTATTGGCAGTAACTTTATGTAGCAGCCCCATTTTTGCCCAACAATTGGTAGATGGTGTTGTAGCAGTAGTAGGAAAGAATATTGTTTTGAAATCGGATGTGGATAACCGTTATATAAGCAATCAGGACCAAGGCGGTGTTAATGCTAATTTAGATCGTTGTACCATTTTTGAAGATTTACTTTTTGAAAAATTGCTGTTGCATCAAGCAGATTTGGATAGTGTAGTGGTTGGTGATGAAGAGGTAGATCAAGCAATTGATAGAAGAATTCAGGTTTTTGTTCAACAAATAGGCTCGGTTCAGAAACTAGAATCTTATTATAAAAAGTCCATCGTTGAAATTAAGGAGGAGATGAGACCTTTTATCAAAGATCAAATGACAGCACAAAGGATGCTGGGAGAAATAACGGCAGATGTTGAAATCACTCCTTCCGAGGTAAGAGAATTTTACAATAGCATTCCTACAGATAGTTTACCACTAATAAATTCCCAAATAGAATTTGCACAGGTAGTGAAATACCCTAAGGTTAGTAAGGAAGCAAAAGACGAAGCTATATCCAAGCTAAACGACCTTAAACTAAGAGTTGAAAATGGCTCTTCTTTTAGCACTTTAGCGATTCTTTATTCTGAAGATCCTGGCTCTGCAAAAAATGGTGGAGAATATAAAGGAATAAAAAGAGGGCAATTTGTTAAGGAATTTGAGGCCGTTGCCTTTAATTTAGCAATGGGCGAAATTTCAGAACCATTCTCTACCATTTATGGATACCATATAGTTCAACTGCAGGTTAGAAGAGGAGAAGAATTGGACTTGAGACATATTCTTATAAAGCCCAAAATTTCGGCAGAAGATCTGGAAGTTACCAAACAATTCCTCGACAGTTTAAGGACAGAAATTATCAGCAGCAAATTATCTTTTGAAAAAACGGCTAAAGATTATTCGGAAGATGAAAATTCTAAATTGAACGGTGGCCTAGCAATGAACCCTCAAACGGGAGATAGCAGATGGGAAACCGGGCAGATGGATCGTGAAATATTTTATGCTACAGAAAAGCTCTCCATAGGAAGAATTTCTGAACCCATTTTCTTTAGAACCCCAGATGGAAAGGAAGGATTTAAGCTTATTAAATTGATCAATAAAACCAAACCTCATAGGGCAGATTTAAAGACGGATTATAATATAATTCAAAATGTGGCCCTTCAGGAAAAAAGAAATGAAGCTACCCAAAAGTGGATAGAAGAAAAACTAAAAGCAACCTATGTAAGGGTAAACAATGAATATTTTGAATGTGAATTTGATAGAGGTTGGATCAAAAAATCTCAATACATAGAATAATATGGATGATGTAAATACGGTTAAACTTCTGGGGAATAAAATTCAGGAATTAAAAAAAGAAATTTCGAAAGTAGTTGTTGGCCAGGATGAAGTTGTAAACCTCCTTTTGCTATCTATACTTTGTAAAGGACACTCACTTTTAGTTGGTGTACCTGGATTGGCAAAAACCTTATTGGTGAATACTACTGCACAAGCTTTGGGTTTAAGCTTTAATAGAATTCAGTTTACTCCAGACCTTATGCCTTCTGATATTGTAGGCTCCGAAATTTTAGATGAAAACCGAAATTTTAAATTTATTAAAGGCCCTTTATTTGCCAATATTATTTTGGCGGATGAAATAAACAGAACACCTCCAAAAACTCAATCTGCCTTATTGGAAGCCATGCAGGAAAAATCTGTTACTGCCGGTGGTGTAAGCTATAAAATGGGAGATCCATTTTTTGTATTAGCCACACAAAACCCCATAGAGCAGGAGGGAACCTATCCTTTGCCTGAAGCACAGTTAGATAGGTTTATGTTTAATATTGAGGTAGGTTATCCAACTTTCGAAGAAGAATTATCTATTGTAAAGAATACCACCAGCGGTATTTCTGCAAGTATCAATGAGGTTTTAAGTATCCAGGAAATTCTTCAATTCCAAGATTTAATTCGCAAAATCCCAGTTCCAGATAGCGTCTATTCTTTTGCCGTTTCTTTGGCTAGCGCAACAAGACCTGGTAGCGATAGAGCTAAAAATATTACTAAGGAGTATATAGCCTGGGGTGCCGGACCAAGAGCTTCACAATACCTTATCCTTGGAGCGAAAGCTCATGCTGCCCTAAATGGAAAATTCTCTCCAGATAATGAAGATGTTTTAGCGGTGGCTGAACCTATTTTAAGACATAGAATAGTAAAAAATTACAAGGCAGAAGCTGAGGGAATCCAAATTAAGGATATCATAAAAGACTTGGTTTAATTCCGATTTATAACAAGGCTATACGCTCAATTATTCTTAGCTTTGCCGCGTTTTATTCGATAGGGAAAAATCATTATGTCTTCAACCAAATATATTTTTGTAACCGGTGGAGTTACTTCTTCTTTAGGAAAGGGGATTGTATCAGCTTCACTTGCAACTCTTTTGCAGTCAAGAGGTTATAGTGTTACCATTCAAAAGCTGGATCCTTATATAAACATCGATCCAGGAACCTTAAATCCCTATGAGCATGGTGAATGTTTTGTAACCGACGATGGTGCAGAAACTGATTTAGATCTCGGTCATTATGAACGTTTTTTAAATAGACCTACCTCACAAGCGAATAATGTTACAACCGGAAGGATTTACCAATCCGTAATAGACAAAGAGAGAAGAGGTGATTTTTTGGGTAAAACCGTTCAGGTAATTCCTCATATTACGGATGAAATTAAAAATAGAATTCAAATTCTGGGAAACACTGGAGAATTTGAAATTGTAATAACAGAAATTGGCGGTACCGTGGGTGATATTGAAGCATTGCCATATATTGAAACTGTTCGTCAATTAAAATGGGAGCTAGGAGAAGATTGTCTCGTTATTCACCTTACGCTTATCCCTTTTTTAGCCGCTACCGGCGAGTTAAAAACCAAACCCACACAGCATTCCGTAAAGGCTTTGCAAGAATCAGGTATTCAGCCAGATTTATTGGTATGTAGATCCGAGCATAGCATAGGTGAGGATTTAAAAAGAAAACTAGCTCTCTTTTGCAATGTAAAAAAGGAAGCAGTTATTGAATCCCTAGATGCAGATACTATTTATGCAGTTCCCATTTTGATGAGAAATCAAAAGCTGGATGAAGTTGTACTAAAAAGATTGGGATTACCCATTGAGGATAATCTCGATTTAGTGAATTGGAGGGATTTCCTGTATAAATTAAAATATCCTAAAACTTCTGTAAATATTGGATTAATAGGTAAATATGTTGAATTACACGATTCCTATAAATCCATAGTGGAGTCCTTTATCCATGCCGGAGCTTCCAATGAATGTAAGGTGAATATTAAATGGATACATTCCGAAAATTTAACGGAAGAATCTGCCGCCAAAACCTTAAAGGATTTGGATGGTGTTTTAGTAGCACCAGGTTTTGGTGAACGTGGTTTTGATGGAAAACTGGAAACCATACGTTATGCCAGAGAAAACAATATTCCTTTTTTGGGCATATGTTTGGGGATGCAAGCTGCCGTAATTGAATTTGCAAGAAACGTTTTAGCTTGGGAAAATGCGAATTCCACTGAGATGGATAGCGAAACTTCACACCCAGTAATTAGCCTAATGGCCGAACAAAAGAATGTAGAGGAAATGGGTGGCACCATGAGATTAGGTGCATGCGATTGCGAACTACAAGACGGAAGTTTAATACACTCTGTTTATAAAAGAAAAACGATTAGTGAAAGGCATCGTCATCGCTTTGAATTCAACAACGAATATTTAGAAAATTTTAAAGAAGCAGGATTGATCGCTACAGGAATAAATCCAGATTTGGATTTGGTAGAAATCGTAGAGTTAAAAGGTCATCCTTGGTTTGTTGGAGTACAGTTTCACCCTGAATATAAAAGTACAGTAGCTAATCCACACCCACTATTTGTTAAATTTATTGAAGCAGCGATTCGCTACTCTCAATCTTAATAAAAATAATGAAAGACGGAAAATTAGATATTAATACCCTTGTTGGTTTATTATTAATAGGAGCAATTCTTCTGGGATTTTCCTTTTTTAGAAAAAGCCCAGAACCGAAGCCAACAAGTCCAAACACCGAACAGCTTGATTCTACTACCGAGAAAATTTCAAATAGTAGCAGCCCAAGCAGCACAATAGTCCAGGATACATTTTCTAATAAGCTTGCAGATTCTAGCCAAACTCTGGCGTTTGGAAGTTTTGGAATGGCAAATAATCCTCAGGCTAAAGAGGAAATTTTTAGCCTCGAAAATGATCTTTTAGAATTGAAGATTTCCAGTAAAGGTGGGCAAATTGTTTCGGCAAGACTTAAAAATTATAAAACCTGGGATAGCCTGGATTTATACCTAATTAGGCAAAACTCCGCACTGGATATTAAGCTTAATGCCGATGGGAAAAGCTATAGTACCAGCAATTTAAATTTTGTGGGTAGCAAGTCTAATGGTGATGTAATAATGACCTTAAACTCCGAAAATGGTGGCGAGCTAAGCTATAGATATCATATCAATTCAGAAGAATACTTGATTGAGGTGGATATGATTTCTCGTGATTTTGAAGAGTATTTACCCTCCGATTTGGCTTTAACATGGGAGATGAAAACCCTAAGGCATGAAAAGAATAAAAAGGCAGAAGCTTTAGTTTCAGAATTAAATTATCGTTTTGCAAAAGATGATGATATGGATTATTTATCCGCCGGTAGCGATGATGAAGCTGAGGAAATGGATATTAAATGGTTGGCTTATAAACAACAGTTTTTCTCCTCAATACTTTGGAATAAAAGCGGAAGCTTTGAAAAAGTGGGAATGATCTCCAAAGTAGTTCCAGAAGAAAATGAAGAATTCACTAAGGTTTTTGCCTCTAAAATGGCTTTGGATAAAACGGGTGGAGAGCTAAGCCTTAAACTTGGACTTTATCTGGGACCAAATAAATATGAACGCTTACAGGAACATGGACAGGGTTTTGAAAAATTAATTCCCTTAGGATGGGGAATTTTAGGATGGATTAATAGAGGCTTGATTATTAATGTCTTTAACTTCTTAGAAAGTAAAGGGTTTGGCTATGGAATGATAATTCTAATTATCGCCTTGCTAATTAAACTAATTCTTTTCCCTCTAACCTTTAGCTCCTATAAGTCTATGGCTAAGATGCGGGTTTTAAAACCTGAGATAGATGAGCTGAATGAGAAATTCAAGGGTAAGGATGCTATGAAAAAACAGCAAGCTACCATGCAATTGTACCAAAAGGCGGGGGTAAATCCTCTTGGTGGTTGTATTCCAATGGTGCTTCAGTTTCCAATTCTTATTGCGCTCTTTAGATTTTTCCCAGCTTCTATTGAATTAAGACAGCAAGACTTCCTTTGGGCAACGGATTTATCTACCTATGATTCCATTTACGATTTTGGATTTAATATCCCATTCTATGGCGATCATATTAGTTTGTTTACCCTGCTGATGACGGTTTCTACTTTGATTTATACTTATATGAATCAACAGTTAACAGGACAAAATCAGCAATTCCCACAGTTAAAGTATATGGTCTATTTAATGCCTATAGTTTTCTTAGGTGTCTTTAATAACTATGCGGCTGGTTTGAGCTACTATTACTTTTTAGCGAATATGATCACCTTTGGTCAACAGTTTGCCATAAGAAGATGGTTGAATGAAGATAAAATACTTCAAAAAATAAAAGAGAAAAAGGAAAAACCTAAAAAAGAAAATAGGTTTATGAGAAGGATGAAAGAGATTCAAGAACAGCAGGAAGAACAAAAACAAAGCCGCGGGGATAGAAGAAAAAAGTAGCATGAGAAAATTGAAAATATATGGCATTTCAAGTTTAGCCTTATTTGCTGCCTCTTGCTCATTGTTTCAGAAAAGCCTAGATCATCACGCAGATCTTAAACTTCATATTAAAACCAGCCCTTGTTATGGTACATGTGCGGTTTATGATTTAACTATCGAGAATGGTGTAGCTAAATACTATGGTATAAAGCATCCCAAAACAAAAGATAGCCTTGAGGTAGTTCTTCCCCAATTTGAACTAGACAGTATATACTTAGTTTTTAATCAGAATAATGTTTGGGAATTAGACTCCAGTTACGATAATCCCTTGCTCAGCGATTTGCCAAGCGTTTCGATTGAATATTCTGAGAAGGATAAGATGAAAAAAATTTATGCTAGGGATAATATCCCTCAAAACCTGATCAAAATCATCAACTATATTGACAGGATGAGGCTTAGAACTTTTGAAGAGCTGCAATAGCCCTTCTTTAAGGAATAAAAAAAAATCCCTGAATCATTTGATTCAGGGATTTTTTTATGCTTTATATTGGGATTTTAGTTGGAATAACTATTTACATATTTATAATCCAGGTCAATAAAATCGTAAGCCCAAACCACAGTTACAATTCTAGCTTGGAAGCTAAAATCTAAATGGTCATAATCAGACTTTAAAAAATAATGTTGAATAGGATTTTGCTTTAGGCCAATATTATCACCTTTGAAATATTCACCACCAAATTTTGTGTAGCTAGCCAATTGAGTTCCAAATGAATTCTCACTATTAAAATTCCCTAGGAAAACCCCTTTATGCATATAGGTGCTATTAATGGGGTATAGTAATTTGGTAGTATCGGAATTATAAAAATCTTTAGCCCATTTTGTTGTTTCTCCTTGGTTGGTAACAAGGGGAGAGTCTGGCTTTAATCTTAGGTCTACCGGATTAGTACCATTGTAATTTATGGCTTCAACATCTGCCACTAGGTAGGATTCAATATACAGGAAAGGGGTTAGAGTATCTTTAAAAAACTCTACCAAAATATCCGCAATCCATGCCGTATCGTTTGTGGTCATTACATGACCAACCGATAAAATAGGTTTTGTGTATTTATTGTCATTAATCTCATCAATAGAGCTTAATATTTCTGGAGCAGTTTTAGCAGAACCATTTAAAAGGAAGGTTCCGGCAGGCTTACCACCAAAATGATCACTAATACTATCTCCATTAGCCACATACATGGGATCAGCAACATTGCTGGCAAGAGATAAGTGAACAACATTGGAGGAGAACATATCTGCCAAGTCTCCACGAATTAATTCAGAATTGGCAGAGGTGGAGCTAGTACTACTATATTCCAATATTACTAGAGAATTTGTTTCTGCAGTGAGGCTAATATTTTCTGTTGGATAATTGTTGCTTACTACAGGTTCATCATCCTCACAAGAAGAAAATATTAAGGCAATTGCCAGAAGTGAAAAAATGTGTCTCATTGATTGTTTTTTATTCAGTTTGCTAAAATACTCAAAAATCAACGTTGCTAGTAGAACTTGTATTTTAAATCCAGAGCTAATTAGTATGGGAAGCCCTTCATTATTCTATTAATTGTTCTACCTATTGATCTTCCATATTCAATACTACAAGAATAATCGTATTAGAGGTCCAAAAGGTTGGGTTTGAGCTAATTTAATTCACAGTTTTATTAAAGTTAGATCTGCAAAAATGGCCAAATGGTCGCTAAATCCACCATTGTATTTAAAGCCATTATAGGTTCTATTGGGTTTTAATCCCAAATATTTTAAATCCTCCTCCAATAGAAAAGGGAGTTCAAGAACTTCAAAATTTTCAATCTTAAGCCCCTGGGAATTTAGATTCATCAAGGAATGGTTGACAATAATCTGATCCAAATATGCCCATTCCCCTTGGTATTTATGGCTGCCAAATTCCAATGGTAAACTGCTCATTAAATTAAGTAGATTAGAGCCATTAGTAGCTTCTGATGGCTTTTGAGCTCTTAGATATTGTCTCAAACTTTTATTGGTCCATTCATCATTAAAGTCCCCCATGATCAGAATATTAGCTAGTGAATCTATTTCTTGAATAGAATCAACATAGGCCCTTAATATTTTGGCAGCTAAAATTCGCTTGGGTTCAGATTTTACCTGGCCACCATACCTGCTGGGCCAATGACATGCAAAAAAGTGAAGTTCATAATCTTCAAATATCTTCACCTTCACATAAACCATATCCCTGCTTTTTAGTTTTGGAAAAAGGCTGTCCTTTAAAGGAATAAAATCAATCTTTTTAATTTCAATGAATTGTGGATTGTAGATTATTCCAATGTCAATGCCTCTTCTATCTGGAGAATCTTTGTGAATGATTTTTAATTTTTGCTTTTTAAGTTCAGGTCTGGAAACTAAATCTTCGAGCACCCTTTGGTTTTCGATTTCCGCTAAGGCTATCATTCCTAAATTTTGCCAACCTTGGATTCCTACAATAGTTTTAGAAATAGCCGATAATTTTGATTGATACTTTCTACTATTCCAAAACCTACTACCATTAGGCAGGAATTCTTCGTCAGATATTCGTACATCATCGATGGTATCAAATAGATTTTCAACATTATAAAATGCAAAACGAAGGCTTTCTGGCGATTGAGCACATAATACAATCGATTGAACAAAAATGAAATAAAGGATAAAAATTTTAGACATAGAATTCCCGAAGTTTGGCAGACATCTCGGGAATAGTCATTATTGTTGCTTGTGGTACTAACTTTAAAGCTTCTCTAGGCATGGCCGCCACATAGGCCTCTTCTGGGTCTTGAACCCAAGCCTCCCCGTCAAAATCACAAACCATATTTAATCCTTGGGAGCCATCGGCATTTGCTCCGGTTAGAATTATGGCTAATAGGTTATTCTGAACAACCTGTGCAAAACTAGCAAAGCTCACATCAATAGAAGGTCTACTAAAATTGATAACATCATCCACACAAAGGGAAAAACTAAAATCCTCTTCTAGTAATAGATGGTAATTTGCTGGTGCTACATAAACATGTCCAGATTTTAAAGATTCCTTTTCCTCAGCTTCTTTAACCTTTAATTTTGTGAAGTTTTGTAATACATCCACCAAATGGCTTTTCACATTTTTTAGTCGATGGATAACAATAACTATAGGGCAAGGAAACTTTTTCTTTAATCCTTGGAATAGAGCTTTAAGAGTATGAATTCCTCCGGCACTGGTTCCAATGATAATAATTTTATTTAAATTTTCTGTAGACCTTGTGCTCGCCATTTATTTCCTGAAAATTCTCTCTTTTTTGGTAAAATAAAATGGATTCTTTAGATCCAAGGCCTAAATAACCCTCAGGTTTTAAGGCACGATAAAAATTATCTAAAACTTTATTTTGTAGACTAGCCTGAAAATAAATTAAGACATTTCTACATAAAATTAAATCAAAATGACGGTAGAATATACCGTTCATTAGGTTAATAGGTTGATAGTTTATTTTTTCTAATAAAAAGGGTTCAAATGAAATATTATCACCTGAACTTACAAAGTAATCATCGAGTTTAGAAAGACCATTTGCCTGTTCATAGGCTTTGGAATAGCCTTGTACATTTCGGCCTGGATAAACATTAGCTTTGGCCTTTTTTAAAATTGACCGGCTTATATCACTACCTATAATATTGCACTTGTGAAGCAATTCAGCTTCATGTAAAAAAATAGCCAGAGAAATAGTTTCCTCACCACTACTACATCCGGCAGACCAAATATTTATAATTTCTAATTTATTGAGTTTGGGAAAAATATCTGACTTTAAAAATTCAAAAAAACTTGGATCCCTAAACATTTCAGTAACATTTACCGTAAATTTTTGAAGGAATTCATTTTTCCCATTAGGACGATTTTGAAGATAGTTGGCAAGCTGTTCCGTGGATTTTAAATTTAAATCATTCATCATCTTCGTAATTCTTCTGCGAACCGAAGCTTCAGAATATTCATTTAAGTCCAATTGATATTGGTTTAAAAGAAAGTCTAGAAGATATTCTTTTTGCTCTATGCTGATGTAGAGCTTTTCTGAATTAGAGTTGGTATTTAAGGCCATTAGAAATTGCTGGCTCTAATTTAGGAAAACTTTTAATTGAATTCCTGAATAGTTTTAGATAAAGAGGTAGATCCGTCCTAAATAATTTTAGTTAAAGAACTTTAAATTTGATATTCAGTTTTTTAACCAAATAAATTTGCGTTTAACAAAATTAAGCCATGGTAATCGAGATAATCTTTAGTATATAAATTTCAGAAAGGTTGTTCAAGTTTTTGTGGTCATAATAAATAAGGGAATTTTGTTTGTAGCTTATTTTGGCCTTCAAGAAAA